>Ga0247806_10000560_pt1 | contig 22625 bp, 13 predicted proteins | sample UWRJL059202B1_FD_179935 | JGI IMG/M metagenome (GOLD analysis project Ga0247806, IMG submission 179935) | Plant litter microbial communities from Arlington Agricultural Research Station in Wisconsin, United States - UWRJ-L059-202B-1 | ecosystem: Environmental > Terrestrial > Plant litter >... | reverse complement strand
TCCATAACAGTCCCACAATTATCACAAGTTCTTAAGTCTTCTGAATTATAGAAATGTTCGAAATGAGGCAGAAAATCTTTTTCAATATTATGCAATTCAAAAAATACTTCATATAATTTATGATTGCAATTATCACAATGCCAAAGCAATCCATCACTATAGCCTTTTCCGGCACGTTTGCGTTCGATTACCAAACCTATAGAACCTTCAGAACGAACTGGAGAATGCGGAATTTTGGCAGGATGCAAGTACATATCTCCAGCATTTAATTCCATTTCTTTGCGCTCTCCCTCTTCCTGAATGACCACTTTTATATTTCCCTCAAGCTGATAAAAAAGTTCTTCGGTTTCGTTATAGTGATAGTCTTTTCGGGCATTCGGACCCGCCACAATCATTACAATATAATCGCCGGAATCTACATAAAGATTTTTGTTTCCAACAGGCGGTTTAAGTAAATGACGATTTTCGTCGATCCATTTGGTAAGATTGAAGGGTTTTGCTATTGACATTTCATTGAGGTACTAAGTTTCTATGTAGCTAAGTTAGTGAAAAGTTTTCAGTCGCAGTAGTCGTTTTAAGCATTAAAACTGTAAACTACAACTAAAAACGGCGACTCATTTGATCTCTTTTATCAAATAAATATAAACCGGAAAGTGATCGCTAAAACCAACTTCTGTCAACGTATGTCGCAACGGATATCCCTTGTATTTGCCGGCATTTTGAATAAGATAAGGTCTGCTGAAAATACCTGCTTTCCAAAATTTAAACGATTCAAAATCAGGGTCAATCCATGATTTAGTGATGATAATCTGATCAAAAATATCCCAGGAATCCCTAAAAGCCAACGTTCCCATTCCTTTATAAAACATTTCTTCAAACGGGTTAAAAACGCCAAATACGGGAACATCAGCTTTTTTTGCTTTTGCCCCTAAAGCCTCTTTGACACTTTTATTATAAGGTCCGTCGTTCAAATCTCCCATTGTAATTACTTTGGCGTCTGGGTTTATTCGCTGCAGCGAATCGATTATTCTTCGGTTTAATTTGCCTGCTTCTTCCCGAAACTTACTCGAAGTTTTTTCTCCGCCGGAGCGCGACGGCCAGTGATTGATAATGATACTTATTTCTTCACCTTCTAAATATCCCGTAACCAAAAGCTGATCCCGCGTAAAAACCCTGTTTTTTTGAGGCTTTATCTTCACTTCTTCATTTTCGATTTCCTCTTTATCATCTTCTTTGATCACTTCTTTGTTTTTGAATATATATAAAGGTATGTTTGAATACGATATTGGTTTAAAATATTTCTGCTGATATAATAAAGCGACATCGATTCCGCGTTTATCGGGAGAATCAAAATGAATAATTCCGTAATTGAAATTCGAGATTTTCTCTTCTTTAATTAAATCTTCAAGAACGCCGCGGTTTTCAATTTCAGATGCGCCAATTAAAGTGGGGGGATTTGAATTTTCCGTTGTTCCGATGTCTGACAAAACTCTGGAAAGATTTTTTAGTTTTTGATGATACTTTTCACTCGTCCAATTTCGAATTCCCGTCGGTGTCCATTCGTCGTCATGGGTAGTTGGGTCATTTATTGTGTCGAATAGATTTTCGAAATTATAAAAAGCAACGGTATGAATTTTGTATTTTTTAGATTGCGCTTGTACGCAGCAAATAAAAAATATAGAAATAAAACAAACTTTAAATTTAATATACATAGTAGAACTCAAAATTTATCGACTAATTTAAATAAAAATTAATTTATTTGTAAGAATTTTCTAATTATTTTATTTTTTAAAATTTCTATATTTGTTTACCTTTATATGATTAGTAAAGCAAACATGACATGAGCGCAATAAAAAACTTCAAGAACTACTTTTCAAAATGCAAATTCGCATTTCTTATCTTTGCCTTACAATCATTCACCTGTCAATCTCAACAAAACATGATAACACCACCTTATTTACAAAAAGGAGATACGGTAGCCATTTTAGCAACTGCCAGAAAAAATATCGATGATAATTTAAAACCAACCATAGATTTATTGCACAGTTGGGGTCTTGAAGCGGTTGTAGGAAGTACAATTGGACTTGATGTTAATCAATTGGCCGGAACAGACGAACAACGTGCTGCTGATTTTCAAAAACAATTAGACAATCCAAATATTAAAGCTATTTGGTGTGTTCGTGGTGGTTACGGAACCGTAAGAATGATTGATCTCTTAGACTTTACCAAGTTTAAACAACACCCAAAATGGATTGTTGGTTTTAGCGACGTTACCGTTTTGCATAACCATTTAAATACAATGGGTTACAAATCGATTCATGGCTTAATGCCCGTAACGATTCCGCGCGCTACTCCGGCCGCAATTAGTTCTATGAAATCGAGTTTGTTCGGCGAGCCTCTTTCCTATTCTGTTGGTCCCGATAAAATGAATCGTTTCGGAACTGCAACCGGCGAATTAGTAGGCGGAAATTTATCTATTTTATATAGTTTATTAGGATCACAATCGGCGATAGATTGCAAGGATAAAATTTTATTTATTGAAGATTTAGACGAATATTTATATCATATTGATCGTATGATGATGAATTTACGCAGAAATGGATGCATCGAAAACCTAAAAGGAATTGTCGTTGGCGCCATGACCAAAATGAAAGACAATGAAGTGCCTTGGGGTAAAAATGCTATTGAAATTGTGGATGATGTAACTAAAAAATATAATATTCCGGTAATTTTTAATTTTCCTGCAGGTCACATTCAGGACAACAGAGCTTTGATTATGGGAAGCACTATTACAATTGATGTGAATGCGTCTGGAAGTACACTTACTTTTAAGAAATAATTTTTGATAAGGGAAGTTCTTTAATCTGGGATTTCTAAATACCACATATATAATAATCTCGCAAAGACGCTAAGTCGCAAAGTTTTATTTTAATTCTTCGCGACTTAGCGTCTTTGCGTGCGAAACCAACTCATAATTAATAACCCGTAACTCATAACTTAAAATGGCAGAACACAACGAACTTGGAAAAAAAGGAGAAGAACTTGCGGTTGAATATCTTAAAAAGGATGGATATAAAATTTTGGATCGAAACTGGACTTATCAAAAAGCAGAAATAGATATTATTGCACAAAAAGAAAATATTTTGGCCGTTATAGAAGTTAAGACAAGATCAAGTTTGGATTTTGGTTCTCCTCAGGATTTTGTGAAGCCAAAAAAGATTCAACTTCTTATAAAAGCAGTAAATGCCTACATAAACTATAGGGAAAAGGATTTTTGCGATGATTTAAATATTAGATTTGACATTATTGCTATCCACAAAAATGGAGAATCATTTGCTATTGAACATCTTACCGACGCTTTTTATCATTTTTAACATAATTTTTTATTGTTATATTTGTAACAATTTGTTTTTTTATTTATATTTGTAAAGTTTTATAACACCTATTAAACTAACCAACCCAATTAAGTTACAAAAAAAAAAAAGAATTATGAAAACCGTTTCTTCAATTGTAGAAAATTACATCAAGACAAAGCCCTTTTTACTAAATGCGTTATCGCTTGGAATTATCAACTTAACTTCTCTCTCTCGAAACATAATGACAGAACTTGAAAGTGAATTTGGCAAAGAAGTGAAACAAGGCGCTGTTGTAATGTCGCTTAAGCGGCTTACTGAAGAATTAGATTTTAAATTAAATCACAAAATCAATAAAGTAATTAAAAATATTGGTGAGATTACAGTTCGTTCTGAATTAACAGATTACACTTTTGCTGCTTCAGAAACTGTACTAAACAAACAAGCCGATTTAATTTCTGATATTAATGTTTTGTCTGATATTTTTTATACCTCATCTCGCGGTGTAAACGAAACAAATATCGTGGTAAGCAGCAGCGTAAATCATCTCGTTGAAAAACACTTTATGCGTGAAAAATTGATTCAGAAATTAGACAATCTGGCGTCAATAACTGTAAAATTACCAAAAGAAAACATTGTTGTTCCCGGAATTTATTACTTCATTTTTCAGCGTTTGGCATGGGAAGGAATTATCATCAATGAGGTAATTTCGACTTCAAACGAATTTACCATTTTAGTGGGCGAAGATCAGGTTGATGTCGCTTTTAAAGTAATTAAAGATTTGAAAAATTAGTCAAAGTTTAAAACAATTTCCTTACTTAACAAATCCTTTTATCTCAAAGATAAAAGGATTTTTGCTTTTGTATTTGATGTTGGTTTCAATGGAGAATAAGAATATTCCCTATAAAATTTATCATTTCACATTTTTATAAGTTTTCGTTAAAAATTTATCACTATTGATAAAGCCAATTTCTACAGCCTAGCTATCGATTCTTTAAAATTTTATTAAAAAAATTTTAATTAAGTTTTTTTATATACTATTTGTTGCGAATTATATTTTTATATATTTGCTAAACTGTCAACTAATAAGACTTCAGATTTTGACAGTATCCTAATATAATTAGATTAAAAAATGACTAATTAAATTAATGTTAGAAGCAAACAACTATAGCGAAAAATTATTAGTTAGTGAACTCAAAAGTGGTAACGAAAAAGCATTTCGTAACCTTTTTGATTTGTACTACCAGGATATCTATGGCTACAGCGTGAGTATTTTAAAATCTAAAGAAGCAGCAGAAGAAAATGTTCAGGATGTTTTTATGAAAGTTTGGCAAAATCGTGAGAGCTTAAATTCCGAACAATCTTTTAAAGCTTATATTTTTACAATTGCACGAAATCAGGCTTTTAATTCTTTAAACAAAGCAGCAAATGAAGTATTGCTTAAAGAAGAAATTTTTTATGAAAGTCAAAAATCACATGAACATGGCGATTATACTATCCGCGAAGCCGACTGTAAAAAACTTCGAAAAGAAGCCATGAAGCAATTACCACCCAAGCGAAAGCAAATTTTTAAAATGTCACGAAAGAAAGGCATGAGTTACGAAGAAATAAGTCAGGAACTCGGCATCTCTATAAATACTGTCAGGAATCAAATGAGCAAAGCATTAGAATCAATGCGAGTCTTTTTTCAGGTTCATGATGAAATTATCTAAACCAAAATACCCTTTAACCATCAAAATCACTCTTTTCGGGTGATTTTTTTTTGGCTTAACCGCAAAGAGCGCCAAGGTTTACGCAAGGTTCGCAAAGCTTATTATTGCGGTCTTTGCGTAAAACCTTTGCGAACATTGCGGTTAAATCACACAGTTCGAAATAACAAAACATTATTTCTTTCAAAAAAATGAAAATTTTGTAAAAAATATTTTTACTAAAACCTTAAAAAAATCAATACTTCACAACTATTCCGCTCTTCGAAAAATGTTAAAATTAAAAAATTTACAACGTTTGAGTAGTACTAAACTTCTTTTCAACTGTATTATATAAAACCCGAACTAAAATCAATTCGTAATGAATTCAAATTCTGAAATAAAAAACCTATTACAAAAGTTTGTTTTGAACCAATGTACACCCGAAGAAAAAAACGAAGTAATAGCCTATTACAAAAAAAATAATCTTACAGAAGATTTTCCTACTGTAGAAGATATTCAAAATCTTTTAGGCGAAATGCCAAAAATGAGCAAGCAAACTGCCGATGATATTTTCATGAATATTTTGGCTTCATCAAAAGAAAATGAAACTGTTATTGATATTTCTCCTAAAAGATCAAATTTCAGAAATTACATTGCGATCGCTGCTTCGGTTGTGGTTTTATTGGGAATTGGATTTTTCTACAAACAAAATATTCAAACTACGATAACTCAACCTAAATTCGATTTTAAAAGCACTGATATTGTTTTGCAATTAGAGGATGGAAAAGTGCAGATTATTCATGAAGATAATTCGGTTCAGGTTTTAGATTCGGAAGGAAATGTAGTTGGAAATCAGGCTGGGAACAAATTGGTTTACGAAAATGATTCTGATTTAGAGAAGCTATCTTATAACACAATTAAAATTCCGTACGGTAAAAAATTCCAGTTGCAATTGTCAGATGGAACACTTGTTCACCTGAATTCAGGAACAACCTTAAAATATCCGGTAAAATTTATTGCAGGCGAAAACAGACAGGTTTTTCTTGATGGAGAAGCTTTTTTTGATGTTGCCAAAGATAAAAAACATCCTTTTATTGTTAATGCTGACAAATTGAATGTACGCGTTTTAGGGACTCATTTTAATGTTTCCAATTATCCGGAAGACGCCGCAACAGATGTTGTCTTGGTGGAAGGTTCTGTAGGAATGTATCATACAAACGAAGATTTTAAAGCTGATAAAAACACGATTTTAAAACCGGGCTACAAAGGAAGTTTCAACAGACAAAATGCCACAATTATGACCAAACCGGTTATTACGGATATTTATACTTCATGGATAAACGGCGGTTTGACTTTTAGAAATATGACTTTCAAAAACATAATTACTAAACTTGAAAGACGCTATAATGTGACGATCATCAATAAAAATGAAAAATTGGCCAACGAAAAATTCAATGCAAGTTTTAAAGAAGAATCTATAGAAAATGTGATGAGTTATTTTAATGATATTCATGGCATTAATTACACCATAAAAAACAATCAAATACTAATTAAATAACCACTAAACCAATGACAAAATATGAAGAACTAAAATTAAAGGAATAAAAAAAATCGGAAAGAGCTGCGAACAATTTCCGATTTACTAAGTGATTGAATATAACGAATTAACTACAATCAATTAACAAAATTATGAAAAAAAAATCTAAGAATATTGGGTTCCTATACTCTATATTCCAAAATGACCTAAAATTGAAACTAACTACACTACTTATTTTGGTCGCCATGTTTAATATTCGAGGAAATACTTATGCCCAAAAAACAAAAGTAACCCTTGAATTAAACAATTCAACAATCGAAAAGGTTATTGAGACCATTGAACAAAAAACAGATTTCAGGTTTATTTACAAATTAAATGACATTGATCTAGATCGTGTGATTTCTATTTCGGTAAAAAACCAACCCATTGATATTGTTTTAAATAAACTTTTTAGAGGAACTCCAACCGAATTTAAAGTTCGCGATACACAAATTATACTCAAAAAACCGGAATTGAGAACTGAAACTATTCGCTATGAAAAAGAAACAGTTTCAGGAATTATAACCGATGAAAATGGTTTGCCATTGCCCGGTGCTTCTGTTATTGAAGAAGGAACTAAAAACGGAATGGTAACAGATTTTGACGGAAAATACAAACTTACTGTTGAAAGCGCTGCATCTATAATCGTAGTATCTTTTATTGGATATAAAGAGAAAAAAGTAACGGCTAATCAAACCAACATCAACATTCAGTTATTTCCTGATGCGACAAACTTACAGGAAATTGTTGTGGTGGGTTACGGTACGACAGCCAGAAAAGATGTAACCGGAGCAGTTTCTTCAATTGCTGCAAAAGACATGAATCAGGGTGCCATTGTAAATCCGTTATCGTTGATTTCAGGAAAAGCGGCAGGTGTCAATATTACGCAAATTGGTAGCGAACCGGGCGCAGGACCAAGCGTTCGTATTCGTGGTATTTCTTCCTTGATTGGAGGAAATGATCCGCTTGTGGTGGTGGATGGAATTCAGGGAAATATGGATTTATTAAATCAGGTTCCGCCTAGCGAAATTGAAAGTATCGACGTTTTAAAAGATGCTTCGGCTACAGCGGTTTACGGTTCACGAGGAGCGCCAGGAGTTATCATTGTAACCACCAAAAAAAATAAAGCAGGAAAAACAACTATGGAATATATTGGATATACTTCTATCGATTTTATTCCGAAAAAACTAGAAATGCTGGATGCAAACCAATGGTGGGAAACGGCTCAAAGTGTTGGCGTTCCTGCATCTGCAAATCACGGTTCAAACACAGACTGGTACGGACTTTTGACCCAAACGGGAATCACGCAAACGCATACATTATCGTTTGGCGGAGGAACTGATAAATTTAATTACAGAGCTTCTGTAACCGCTATTTTGCAAGATGGAGTTGTAATTAATTCAAGCAATCAAAAGTATATTGGTCGTGTTCAGGCAACGCAATTGGCTCTTGACGACAAATTAAAACTGACTTTTAATTTAAATACTGGCGTAAATAATGTTACAGGAAGTATTGCCAGTATTGGTCCTGTTTCGTATCAATCGAACTTAATCACAAATTCATTATTAGCCAGGCCAACAGATCCGGTTTATAACACTGACGGATCTTATTTTACTGATGCAACAGTATTTCAATACTTAAACCCTTATGCAGCTGCACAATCGGTAAAGAATGAAAAACAAGAAGATAATTTATTTGGAAGTTTAAAAGCCGATTTAGATTTGGGTAAAGGATTCTCTGCAAACTGGTTTGGAAGCTGGAGAAAAACAAATTCAACCCAAGGCTATTTTTTGCCGTTATCATCTACAGAAGCTTTTGCTGTTGAACAAAAAGGTTATGCTAATATTGACAATAAGAGACAAAACGAAAAACTAACCAATGTTAGTCTTACCTATAAAAAAACTTTTGGAGTTCATAATTTTAATGCATTGGTTTTATACGAATGGCAAAGTCAGACTTATCAGGGAAATTTTGCTCAGTCAAGAGGTTTTATAAGTGATGAGGCAACTTACAATGCGCTTCAGTTTGGTGATTTGTCGAAAGTGAGACCCGGAGATATTAGATCATATAAAAACGACAGGTCTTTAGTTTCTTATTTAGGAAGATTAAATTACGCTTTATTAGACCGTTATTTACTTACAGCAAGTATCAGACGAGACGGTTCATCTGTATTTGGCGTAAACAACAAATGGGGAAATTTTCCTTCGGCATCTGTGGCTTGGCAAATCAACAAAGAGTCATTTATGCTAAATCAAACTTTGTTTAACGAATTAAAATTACGTGTAGGTTATGGTGAAACCGGTAATCAGCAAGGCCTCTATCCGCAAACTTCATTGCCATTAGTTGATAGTGCAGGAAATACTTATTTTGGAGGAGCTCTTATTACCAATTTTGGAATTTCTCAAAACGCAAATGCCGATTTGAAATGGGAAACAAAAAAACAAACCAATATCGGACTTGATTTTTCTCTTTTAGACGGCAGATTAAGAGGTAGCGTAGATGTATACGATTCCAGAACAGATAATTTATTATTTAATTATACGGTACCTCAGCCTCCTTTTCCATTCAAAGAAATTAAAGCAAACGTAGGAAGTATTTCAAACAAAGGTCTTGAAGTCGCTCTTGGCTATGATGTGATCAGAACTGAAAACAGTACGCTGACATTAGCAGGAAACGTTTCTTTCATGAAAAATAAAGTGCTTAATTTAAGCGGAAGCATTAACGGTATTCCTTTAAATACTGATTATGTTGGCTGGGGAGCAGCAAACTCTTATCTGGTGCAGGGAAAACCAGTTGGTGCTTTTTATATTTTGGAACATACGGGCGTGAACGGAAATGGTGTTGAAACCGTATCAGATCGTGACGGAAATGGTTTAATCGATCAGGGAGTAAAAAGTCCGGATCGTTATTATGCAGGTTCGGCATTGCCAACATACACTTTTGCATTTAATCCATCTTACCGTTACAAAAACTTCGATGCTTCAATGTTAGTTAGAGGTTCTGGAGGAAATAAAATTTACAATGCGCTTAATCAAAACTTAAGTATGTTGGAAAATACAGGTAAGTCAAACATTTTAGAAAGTGCTGTCGACAAAGGAATTCACTCTTCTCCATACGGATCTGATGTATGGTTGGAAGACGGTTCATTTGTACGTTTAGAAAATCTTACAGCAGGCTATACATTCCGCTTTACTGATAAATATATAGATAATGTTCGACTTTCTCTTACAGGAAACAATTTATTGCTGATTACAGATTATACAGGTGTTGACCCTGAATTGAACATCAGCGGAAGTGGTGATCCTAATGATAATTTTGGTGGAGACCGAGGAATTTATCCGCGTACCAGAAGTGTTGCATTTGGTTTGACTGTAAAATTTAAATAGTAAAGAAATGAAAATTAAAAATATACTAATAGCAGGAAGCGCATGTTTCCTAACTCTTTTTAGCTGTACCGATATCAACGAAAACATATATGATAAATATCAGCCAGACAGCTTTTACGGAACTCCGGAAGGAGCAGATATTGCTCTTGCCAGCGTTTATGCAGAAATTCCGGGAGACTTTGTACGTAATAATGTGCCGGGTGTTGGTTACGCCGGAGCAGATAACGGCTGGTATGACCTGAATTGTATGTCATCAGATGAACAAGTAATTCCGCATAGAAATACCGGTGACTGGCAACAGGATTTTGCCCGTTTGCACAAACACGAATGGCTGCCAACAGATTTCATCGTTAATAATACGTGGAACTGGCTCTACAAATCTATTTTCAACGCCAATTTAGCCATCCAATTATTAGAAAAATCAGATGCCGAAGCTTCAAAAATTGCCGAAGCAAAAGTATTGCGTGCTTTCTTTTATTATTTATTGATTGATGATTTTGGTAATGTTCCTTTTTATACAGATAATAACATTACAGTAGATAAAATTCCGCAATCAAGCCGTAAGGAAGTTTATGATTTTATTGTAAAAGAAATTACTGAAAACGTAGATCTGCTTTCTGTTACCAAAGGAGGAAATTATTACGGAAGATTCAACAGATGGGCGGGTTATACCTTATTAGCAAAAGTATATCTGAATGCAGAAGTTTATACCGGAGAAGCAAAATGGAACGAATGTTTAGCGGCTTGTAATAAAGTTACCGAAGGCGGATATACTCTTCACTCTGGTGCAGAAAATGCTGCTAGTCCGTTAGGAAATAAATATTACGAATTGTTTGGAGATGTACTTCCGGATGACGAAACCATTTTACCAATTTACGCAACACTCGATGTCGTTTCCCGTAATATTTATGCAAATCGTAGTTTGTACGGTCCGCATGGTAAAAGTTTATTTGGATATGATGGCTGGAACGGAACTATTGTTCCAAAAGAATTCTTCCTGAAATATGATGCAAACGACATTCGAATAAAACAGTTTTTAGTAGGAGAACAGCCGGGCGGATTTAATTACACACTTGATGTTGCTTCATTAGACAATCCCGGAGCAGCCCCTCAGGCAGGTGTTCGTAATATTAAATTTTATCCTGCAGCACCAAGATCCGGTGGAGGAGCTTCAAATGACTTCCCAATTTTTAGATATGCCGATGTAATTTTAATGAAAGCAGAATGTCATGTTCGCTTAGGAAACGGCGGCGCCGCAAAACCTTTTATTGACGAAATCAGACTTCGTGCAGGTTTAAACGAATTAGCAGCTAACCCAACATTGGATGATGTTTATAACGAAAGAGGATTTGAGCTAAACTGGGAAGGCCACAGAAGACAAGACATGATTCGTTTTGATAAATTTTTATTGGCAAGTGAGTTCAGACCAGCATCTCCGGCTTATAGAAAATTGTTCCCAATTCCAACATCTGCTTTAGATGCCAACAGAGGATTAAAACAAAACCCTGGTTACTAAAAACAAACTATCATGAAAAAATATATAAATAAATTACTCCTGTTGGGCGGTTTGCTCCTTTTAGGCGCTTCCTGCGAAACCGATGGTCAATTAACAACTTTAAAAGCGGTAAATTTTCCTTCTTCATTTGAAGTTTCGTCAAGTGACATTGTACTTACTGAAGAGACTGCAGACGATCAGGCTTTGCTTGTTTCGTGGCCGGCAGTTACTTTTCCAATTGCTGCACCGGTTACTTACGCCATTCAATTTGATTTAGTTCCCGATATCAGCGGCAGTCAGGCGTGGCAAAAAGCAAAACGAATTGTTGTAGGCGAAGATGTTTTGAGCAAATCATTTCTTGACAGGGATTTAAACAAAATCGCAACAGATTTAGGACTTCCAATAAATGTTCCCGGACAATTAGCAGTTCGTATAGAAGCTACAATGGATCGCAAAATCTATTCAAATACGACTACAATAACGGTGACACCTTACGAAAAAAGTGTTGTTTTTGGCGAAATTTATATGCCGGGCGCTTATCAGGGTGAATGGAATGTAGATACAGCATTGGCTTTGCCGGAAATTTCAAAAGGTATTTATCAGGGTTATGTAACGGTTTTACCAGGTTATGGTCCCGTATTTAAATTAAATACCGGCAGAAACTGGGAACAATTTTACGGTGCAGGTGCTACAAACAATGATCTGAAAAACATGAGCACTACTGATTTTGCTCTTCCGGGAGAAGGTTCTTATCAGGTAAAAGTAAATCTAAATACGTTAAAATGGAGCGCGATTGCATACTCTTGGGGAGTTGTTGGTGACGGAACACCTGGCAGCTGGGACACCAGTACACCAATGAATTACGATTACCAGACAAAAACATGGAAAGTGACTGTGAATTTAGTACCCGGAAACGTAAAATTCAGGCTAAATAATGACTGGGCGATTAACTATGGTTCTAAAAATAATACAGACTTTGTTGCTCATCTTGATAATTCGGGAGCGCATTACATTGGTGAAGCCGGTACTTATGAAATCACATTTAAAATAAACGATGTTGATCCTGTTGGTTTCGGATATCCTGCAGAAGCAAATTACACCATCACAAAAAAATAACAAAAATTTAGTTTGGTTTGAGTTGTACCTGTCTTTCCATTTTGAAAGGCAGGTTATTTTAAATCACATTTAATGCTTAAAAATTCAAAAAATATGAAATTTAATATAAAAATCATCCACACACTATTGCTTACGCTGGCGTTTGTTTCTTGTAGTTCATCAGATGACAACAATACAAATACAGATCCTGCCTACCCGCAATTTGGAGCTTCATTTGAAAAAATGCCAAAGAAAGAAGATGCCATCATTTATCAGGTAAACATTCGTGCTTTTAGCGAAGCCGGAACCTTAAAAGGAGTTCAGGACAGACTAACACAAATTCAGGAATTGGGCGCAAATGTTATTTATTTAATGCCCATTTTTCCTGTGGGAAAAGAAAAAGCAACAGGAGAATTAGGTTCGCCTTATGCAGTAAAAGATTATAAAGCCGTAAACCCGGATTTTGGAACACTGCAGGATCTTCAGACTTTGGTTGAAGAAGCGCACAAAAAAAACATGGCCGTAGTGCTGGACTGGGTGGCCAATCATACTGCCTGGGATAACGCCTGGATTACACAACATCCGGACTGGTATCAAAAAAATGAAAAAGGTGAAATTATAATGCCTCCGGGAACAAATTATGCTGATGTAGCACAATTGGATTTCAACAATGTCGAAATGAAAAATGCCATGATCGATGCGATGTCTTATTGGGTTTATACGGCAAATGTTGATGGCTTTAGATGCGATTACGCCGATTTTGTTCCGCAAGGTTTCTGGACAGAAGCCATTACAAAATTAAGAACCATCAAAAAAAACCAATCTATTTTAATGTTGGCCGAAGGTTCTAAACCAAGTCACTTCGTTTCGGGTTTTGATTATACATTTGGTTTCAATTTCTTTAGTGCACTAGAAAAAGTTTTTAAAGAAAATAAATCTGCCACTACAATGCAGGATTCTAATGCTACAGAATATGCCAATAACTATAATCCAGGAAACAGAATTGTACGTTACACAACCAATCATGACGTAAATCTTTCAGACGGAACGCCTTTGGAGCTTTTTGGAGGTAAAAAAGGATCTATTGCGGCGTTTGTTGTAGCAGCATATTTAAAATCTGTTCCGATGATTTACAACGGTCAGGAAATTGGATATGCGCAAAGACTGAATTATTTCGCACGCACGCCTATCAATTGGTCTGTTGCAGATACAGATATGCTTGCTGAATACAAAAAGATAATCGCCTTTAGAAATATAAGCAATGCGATTAAAAAAGGAACTTTTACAGGATATAGCAGTGATGCCGTAAGTGCTTTTACAATGGTAAACGATACTGAAAAAGTGCTCGTACTTTCTAATTTAACAAATAATGCTGTAAAGTATCTGGTTCCTTCTGCTTTAAAAGCAACATGGAAAGATGCTTTTACCGGAACAACTGTAACCGTTGGTACAGAAATAACATTAGAACCTTTTCAATATTTTGTATTGAAAAACTAAGATAAAAGCACTTTAATAAATTAGATTTGCAAAAAACTAAATAAAACATGAATTTTCAATCCCACAAATCATTGCTTCAAATTCGTTTAGGCAAAAAAATTGCGTTGTGTCTTATTGTCTGTGCGAATTCCTTATGGATTCAGGCGCAGGAAATAACTTCGCCAAACAAAAATATTTCCTTAAAATTTGAATTGAAAGAAGGCGGAGTTCCGTCTTACCAATTATCATACAAACAAAAAGCAGTTATAAAACCAAGTTCTTTGGGTTTAGAACTTCAAAATTTGCCTTCGTTTATTGATGGTTTTACCATCACAAATACAGCACAATCCTCTGTTGATGAAAATTGGAATCCTGTTTTAGGTGAAGAAAAAACAATACGCAATAACTATAACGAATTGGTTGTGACTCTGGCTCAGGCCAAAAACAATAACAGATATATTAGAATTCGTTTCCGTTTATTCAACGACGGATTAGGTTTTAGATATGAATTTCCAAAACAAAATGATTTGAGTTATTTTGTGATAAAAGAAGAACGTTCTGAATTTAATCTGGCCGGGAATCATAAAATCTTCTGGATTCCCGGAGATTATGATACCAATGAATATGCGTATACAACTTCGAAAATTTCTGAAGTTCCTTCATTGATGAAAAAAGCGACGATTGAAATCAATTCGCAATGGCCTATTAAAGAACTATCGGTGCAAACGCCAACTATGATGAAATCTGATGACGATTTATACATCAACATTCACGAAGCGGGATTAATCAATTATCCGGCAATGTATCTTGAAGTTGATGCTGTAAACAACAAAATGAGAAGTCATTTGGCACCAGATGCTGTTGGAGCAAAAGGATATATACAAACCGATGCACAATCGCCATGGAGAACAATTGTTGTAAGCGATAAAGCAACAGAGATTTTGTCTTCAAAATTAATTCTGAACCTCAACGAACCAACAAGTTACAAAGATGTTTCGTGGATAAAACCTGTAAAATACATCGGGATTTGGTGGGAATATTTCGTTGCCGGAAAAAGTACGTGGGCTTTCGGAAAAGAAAACAACGTAAAATTGACAGATGATTTCACGAAGCTTACGCCGAATGGAAAACACGGAGCTACAACTGAAAGAGCAAAAGAATATATTGATTTTGCTTCTAAAAATGGTTTTGATGCGATCCTGATCGAAGGTTGGAACATTGGCTGGGAAGACTGGATTGGAAACTGGAAAGAAGAAGTTTTTGACTATGTAACCGCTTATCCTGATTTTGATGTAAAAGCAGTTCATGCATATGCAGCTTCAAAAGGAGTGAAAATTATCATGCACCACGAAACTTCAGGTTCTGCAACCAATTATGAGCGCCGTTTAGACCGTGCTTTTCAATTTATGAATGACAACGGTTACGATGCTGTAAAAACAGGGTATGTAGGGAAAATTATTCCACGTGGCGAACATCATGACGGACAATGGATGGTCAATCATTACATCAACGTAGCCAAACGTGCCGCCGATTATAAAATCATGATTGACAGTCACGAAGCAGTTCGACCAACAGGTTTACACCGAACTTTTCCAAACTGGGTTGCTCAGGAATCTGCGCGTGGAACAGAGTTTGAATCTATGGGAGGTTTAGCGCCGGATCACACAACCATTTTACCATTTACCCGTTTAATGGGTGGGCCAATGGATTATACTCCGGGAATTTTCCAAACTGATCTTTCGTATTACGGAACAGGAAGCTCGCAACGTGTGAATACTACTTTGGTAAAACAATTGGCGTATTATGTTACGATGTACAGTCCGTTGCAAATGGCGGCAGATATTCCGGGCAATTACGAGCGTTTTCCAGATGCTTTTCAGTTCATCAAAGATGTTGCTGTAGATTGGGACAACAGTTATATTTTGGAAGCTGAACCTGGAGATTACATCACAATCGCCCGTAAATCAAAAGGAAAAGATGCCTGGTTTGTTGGTGGAATCACAGATGAAAATGCCAGAACTGCAAACATCACTTTCGATTATTTACCTGCCGGAAAAAAATTCATAGCCACTATTTACGCCGATGCCAAAGAAGCAAATTGGGACAAAAATCCACAAAAATATACGGTGACTAAAGTTGTTGTAACCTCAAAAACAATTTTAAAACAGTATTTAGCTCCAGGCGGAGGTGTTGCCATTAGCATCAAGGAGGGAAATACATCAGAATTAAAGGGATTGAAAAAGTTATAAGATTACATACTTATCACATGTAATCAAAATTTTTGCCACGAATTTCACGAATTAAAACCAATTTTTTAGTCTTTAAGATTAAGAGAAAAAAGTTTAATTCGGGAAATTCGTGCGATTCGTGGCGAAAAAAAATTAAGAATATTATTACTACTTGAAAACTATTAACCAAAAATGTTTGTCAAATTTTTAAAACAATGCGAGTGAGAATGAATTTTAGTTAGAAATGCCGACAAGCATTCAAAAAACAAAAATCATGAAAATCAACATTACCACCAGATTTTTTTATTTCACGAAAACACTAGTTTGTTTTCTATTATTATTTGCAAGTTCGCTTTACGCGCAAGATCCGCCACAGTACGGAACACCATTTGCCGGCGTTCCAGACGCGCGCGATGTAAATATGTATCAGGTTCATATTCGTCCGTTTAGTGCCAACGGAAATCTAGCCGGAGTAACCGCCCGATTAGATAATATTAAAGCACTTGGTACCAATGTTATTTATTTAATGCCCATTTACCCGCACGGAACCGATTCAAAAAGTTCGCCTTCACCTTATTGTATTAAAGATTTTAAAGCAGTAGCATCAGAATATGGTTCGCTTGCTGATTTAAGAACTTTAGTTGATGGAGCCCATAGCCGTGGAATGGCCGTTATTTTGGATGTCGCTATTAACGGAACTTCCTGGGATAATGCCTGGACAGTTTCGCATCCTGAATATTATTTGAGAAGCGGAACAACCATTCAGCAATTAGGAAATTATTCAGATATTGCAGCACTTGATCTTAATAGTTCAGCTACACGCGCTGCAATAAAAGATGCAATGCGTTATTGGATTCTTGCCGCAAATGTTGACGGATATCGATGTGATTATGCGAATAATCCACCACTTGATTTTTGGTCAGAAGTTATAGGAAATATCCGCGGAATTACATCTCATAAACTATTAATGCTTGCCGAAGGTGACAGGCAAACCAACTTTACTGCTGGTTTTGACCTGAATTTTGGTGACAGATGGTTTTGGACTGGCTTAAAAGATGTGGCAGCAGGAGGTCCGGTTTCCCAGCGCTTTCAAACCATAAATGATTACGAATATGCAAATGCAACAGGTACAAATCAGGTTGTGCGTTTTACTGGAAATCATGATACGTATACGAACGAAAACGGAATCCACAGGCCTTTTGTAATCTTTAATAATCATAATGGTGTTGTCGCTAACTTTGTTGTCTCTGCTTATATGAAAGGTGTACCTTTTTTAATGAGCGGACAGGAAATCGATTACGAACCCAAAACCGACTGGCCTTGGCAAGGCTTCAAATTCAACTGGTCGCAAAACCCAAGTGCTGCCGCAGATTTTGCTAAAATTTTAAACTTTAGAACTTCAAGCGCAGCTATCAGACGTGGAGCTTTAACGATGTATGCCAATGATGATATCAGCATTTTTACCAAAACATTAGGTACTGAAAAAGTAGTCGTAATGTCGAATTTAAGAAATGCTTCAAAATCGTATGTTATTCCGGCAGCTTTGGCAGGAACTTATGTCAATCCGTATAATAATGCTTCTGTTATTTTAACTGCCGGCACTACAAGATCATTTGGTGCTTATGAATATTTTGTTTTAACCAACTCGAATGTTCCTGTTGTTGCGGTAACCGGAGTTTCAGTTAATCCTGCAACTGCCACTCTTGGCTTGGGCTCATCTCAACAAATAAATGCAACAATTGCTCCGGCAAATGCAACAAACAAAACGGTAACGTGGAGTTCTAACAATCCAGCAGTTGCAACGGTAAATTCATCCGGACTGGTTACTGCAGTTTCAGCAGGAACAGTAACTATTACAGCAACTTCCCAAGAGGGAAATAAAACGGCAACTGCAGTAATTACTGTAAATCCTGGTACTAATTTTACTGTTTATTTCTATAAACCATCGACTTGGGGAACCGGAATTAAAATCTATTATTGGAGTGCTTTACCAGCAGGAGTTTTAGCAAATGCTACATGGCCTGGCGTAAATATGACCAATGCCGGAAATGGCTGGTACAGTTATACATTTACGAATATAACTTCTACTAATTTAATTTTTAATGATGGAACAACCCAATCTGCCGATTTAAGCAGAAATAAAACCGGTTGGTACATGAATGCCACCTGGTATGATTCTAATCCGGGAGCTGGCATTGCCGTAACCAGCGTAAGTTTGAGTCCAGCTTCGGCATCTTTAAATGTTGGTGCAACGCAGCAATTAACGCCAACTGTTTTGCCTTCAAATGCAACAAACAAAGCAGTAACTTATACTTCAAATAACACGTCGGTGGCAACTGTAAACAGTTCTGGTTTAATTACCGCTGTAGCGAATGGAACGGCAACAATAACTGTAACGACGGCTGACGGAAACAAAACAAGTCTGTGTGCTGTTTCGGTTTCAACAACTCCAACAGGAGGAACGTATTACACCATCAAAAATAGATGGACAGGCGCTTATTTATCTGATGCGGGTACAAATGTTGGTTACGGAACAACAGTTTCCGGCAACAGTTACAAATGGCAAAAAATTGCAATAGACGCCACTTATTTTGTATTGAAGAATGTATCAACAGGAGAACTAATTAACATTGAAGGTCAAACTGGAAGTGTTCAGTGCAATATAACGGATACCACATTTTGGAGCGCACAATGGTCAAGCGATTATATCGACGGAACATGGACAAGATTAAGAAACAGATGGCAGTCCGGAAACATTATTCATGTTGAAAACCAAACAGGTTCTGCACAATACGGAAACTCTCAGGATGGCTGGTACAGCGTGCAATGGCAATTGGAACCAACTACTGTTGGAACTGGAAAATTTGCTTTAAAAATTGATGAAGTTTCTGAAACTGAAAAAATGGTTGCTATTTATCCAAATCCTTCTACAGATAATTTTCAGGTTTTATTACCTGAATTAGAAGCTGGAGATTCGGCTTTAATTACGGTTTCTGACATGAATGGAAGAACTGTTTTAACAGACAGACTTTCGGCTTCAGGACAGATAAATCATCATTTATCTTCGGGAATATATATTGTACATATTGTTTCTAAAGATGCTCAGGTGACAAAAAAACTGATTATTAAATAAATCTCCATTTTCGTTTAAAAGTAAATGGCGCATGATATTTTCATGCGCCATTTTTTGTTTTTTTTTCGCCAATAATTGCACGAGTTATTACTAATTTTTATCAGCAGACCTAAAATTTTAATGGGTGCTGATTCATGCAATTCGTGGCAACCTTTTTATTTAAAACGAATAATTCAAGGCAACTCCAAAATCATTTTTTGAAGTCAAAGTATTTCGATTTACAGCTGGTTTAAAAACCAGGTTTTCGTTCACATTAAATTGAGATAATGCAGCATCAATATTAGCATCAATAATATTTAAAGCATAAAAACCGACAATAAACAAGGCAGACAAATCTCTGTTTCTTTGAAATTGTTTTTGAGCAGCAATTAATCTGCTGTCATCTAATCTTGCTAAGCTTGTCGAGGATGGATTTCCTGCAAGCCTGCTTTTATATTCGTTTCTGTAAAGTTTGTAATTTTTCTGACTGTCAATATAAAAGTAGGCGCTGGTTCCAATTGCTCCGTAAACTAAAGGAAGTTTCCAGTATTTTTTATTGTAAATCTGTCCTAAACCTGGCAAAATAGCCGAATAAAATGCAGCTTTAGCAGGTCTTAAAGGATCAATTGAGTATGATTTTAAAGAATCGTTAGCGATAATTGGTGGTTTTTCCTGAGCGACAATTGAAGTTAATCCAAAAAGTAAAAATAAAAGAATGTACTGATTTTGCATATAAAGTTGGTTTGGAAATTTCATCCAAAGAAACCTTTTTACTTCTAAGTTTTTTCTTAAGTAAAAGATAATTAAAACTTAATTTTATTGAAATTATACGTTTCAGCCAAAATTGAATAGAGTTACTAAATTCCTTATTTAGCCCCGATAGAACTGGAAATCCTTTTGTGCCGGTCCACAGGATTCGGGTAGGCACAAAAGATTGAAAGGGATAGCGGGACGGATCGTCTTTTGAAACCTGATCTTTCTGCTTCTAAAAAAAAAATTATTCGCCCAACAATTCCATCAATTCCAAAGCCCGTTTGGTCGATTTTACATTCTCGAAAGTCAATAAAAGTCGCAAACCGTTTGGCGTTTGTTTTTCTTTCATTGTGCAAAGATTGCTGTATTTTTGTACAAATTGTAAAACCTTTCTAAACTTAGACGACTGATAATAATCAGATTGCTGATCTGAAACGAAATAACCAATCATTTTGCCTTTTTTCATTACCAGTTTCTCGATTCCGATATTGGTTGCAATCCATTTGATGCGAATACTGTTCATCAACGCATTGGCGCGTGGAGGCATTGGCCCGAAACGGTCAATTAATTTGTTTTGAAAAATAACCAGTTCGGCTTCATTTTTTACAGAACCCAACTCGTTGTATAAACTCAAACGTTCCGTAACATTATTGATATATTCATCAGAAAATAACAACTCAAAATCGGTATCGATTTGTAAATCTTTTACATATTCTTTTGTTTCAATATCGTTCTCTTCCGGATATAAATCTTTGAACTCGTTTTCTTTCAATTCTTCGATGGCTTCGTTCATGATTTTTTGGTACGTATCAAAACCAATTTCGTTAATGAAACCGCTTTGTTCGCCACCTAATAAATCTCCGGCACCACGAATTTCAAGATCTTTCATGGCAATGTTGAAACCGCTTCCGAGTTCGCTGAATTGCTCCAGAGCCTGAATACGTTTTCTGGCATCTTCGGTCATGGAAGAATACGGCGGACAGATGAAATAACAGAATGCTTTTTTGTTGCTTCGCCCTACTCTACCTCGCATTTGATGCAGATCTGACAATCCGAAATTATTGGCATTGTTGATGAAAATCGTATTGGCATTCGGCACATCCAAACCGCTTTCGATGATTGTGGTTGCTACCAAAACATCAAAATCGCCGTTCATGAAACCTAACATCAATTCTTCGAGTTTCGCACCTTCCATTTGTCCGTGACCAATTCCGACTCTGGCATTTGGTACCAAACGCTGAATCATTCCGGCGACTTCTTTTATATTTTCGATTCGGTTATTGATAAAGAAAACCTGTCCGTTTCTCTGAATTTCATACGAAATGGCGTCACGAATAATCTCTTCATTAAAACCAACCACATTCGTTTCAATAGGATATCGATTTGGCGGAGGCGTTGTAATTACAGATAAATCGCGCGCAGCCATTAACGAAAACTGAAGCGTTCTCGGAATTGGCGTTGCTGTTAATGTGAGCGTATCGACATTCGCAGCAATCGTTTTTAATTTATCTTTTACGTTTACACCAAACTTTTGTTCCTCATCAACAATCAATAAACCAAGGTCTTTAAAAACTACATTTTTGTTTACCAATTGATGTGTTCCGATGACGATATCCAATTTTCCTTCGGCTAAATCTTTTAAGGTTTGCGCTTTTTGTTTGGCCGTTCTGAATCGGTTTAAGTAACCAACAGAAACGGGCATATCTTTTAATCTTTCTGTAAAAGTTCTGTAATGTTGGTAAGCCAAAATAGTCGTCGGCACTAAAACTGCAACTTGTTTGCTATTATCAACCGCTTTAAAAGCGGCGCGAATAGCAACTTCCGTTTTTCCAAAACCAACATCACCACAAACCAAACGATCCATTGGTCGATCGCTTTCCATGTCGGCTTTTACTTCTTGCGTAGATTTGGTTTGATCGGGCGTATCTTCATAAATAAACGAACTTTCTAATTCGTTTTGCAGATAACTGTCCGGCGCAAATTGAAATCCTTTTTCTAAACGGCGTTTTGCATATAACTGAATTAAGTTGAAGGCAATATGTTTGACACGCGCTTTGGTTTTTTGTTTTAAAAGTTTCCAGGCGTTCGATCCTAACTTGTATATTTTAGGCGGCGTTCCGTCTTTTCCGTTGTATTTGGAGATTTTATGCAGCGAATGTATGCTTACATAAACAATGTCATTATCGGCATAAACCAGTTTTATAGCTTCCTGCGTTTTGCCTTCAACCTGAATTTTCTGCAATCCACCGAATTTTCCAATTCCGTGATCGATATGTGTTACGTAATCGCCAACCGAAAGTGCGGTCAATTCTTTCAGCGTAATATTCTGCTTTTTAGAATAGCCATTTTTGATGTTGAATTTATGATAACGCTCAAAAATCTGGTGATCTGTATAAGCCGTAATTTGATTTTCTTCGTCAATAAAACCTTGGTACAAAGGCAATACAATAGTGTGATATTGCT
>Ga0247806_10000558_pt1 | contig 22651 bp, 23 predicted proteins | sample UWRJL059202B1_FD_179935 | JGI IMG/M metagenome (GOLD analysis project Ga0247806, IMG submission 179935) | Plant litter microbial communities from Arlington Agricultural Research Station in Wisconsin, United States - UWRJ-L059-202B-1 | ecosystem: Environmental > Terrestrial > Plant litter >... | reverse complement strand
CTGTAGATGTGCCATCGTTAATTGCGGTTATGCCCAGTTGGGTTAAGGCTTTTTGTATGCCGAAGGTATCGGTTAATGTTGCCATTTGTAACTTTTTTGCTGTTTGTTGTTATAATACACAAATATAAGCTTTTTTGACAATTGGCGAGTTTTTGCCCCGAATTGCATAAATAGCATCAAATTTAGGCAGGAGGTAATTTTTTGAATGTGATGGTGTTAAAGCACGTATCTAATATTCAGGCTATGCGCCTAAGTGTTGCAAAGTATTAAAATGCAGATGGTTTTATATAAAAAAATGACAGCATATTGTTAAGAGCTTCTTACTACAACAGCGGTCCGTATTTATCTTTATACATTTTGAGTTCTGTCTCAGTTTTGTCCAGCAGCGATTTATAAAGGGTAAGCTTGTCTTCATACAATTTGTAAAGCAGGTAGCGCTCATTGGCTTCGGCCGATGTCGCATCGGGAGTTTGTGCTGGTGTAAGGCTGTCAAAATCGCCGCGATTATTAAAAGCAAGAATATCTTCTATGCGAACGCCCAGTATAACCGCTATATCGCGCAGCTTTGTATAGGTAAGCATGGTTGTGCCCTTTTCTATCTTGCTGTACCCCGCCTGGGTTATGCCAAGCTTGTCTGCTAAATGCTCCTGTGTAAGGTTTTTAAGCTCTCTTATATTTCTTATTTTTTCTATAACTACTTCCATGACATTTAAGACTTTATTATTACAAACCCGACTTTACTACAACCACAAATATAATCTTTAGGAAATACATTATTTGTAAAATTGCTAAAGAATATACGAATTAATCGTATTTAATATTTAAATACGGTATAAATAATTTAATTATTTGCATTATTTTAAAAATATTAGCTAAAAAACCCAATAATTATAACAATTGTGAAACAGTTCATTATTACAAATGATCATGATGTGCGCATACACTATAGTTTTAGAACGTGGGTGTATAACATAGAGGATGTAAAAGCCATGTATTTAGAAAAAGAGAACAGAAGAAAAAAGTTATGGCATGTAGCGGGTTGGTATGCGCTTGCGGCTGCATCTTTATTTCCTGCATTGCGCCACACATCATTATATATAATACCTTTTTTTATTGCCTGTTATATAGTGTATACTACTCCGGCACAGCCGTATAATTATTACCTAGTGGTAGACACCACCGTAACCCGGCACCGCATAAAGATAAACCGTAAGCACAGGCTTGGTGTTTTAAAAGACATTACAGCCTTTTTAAACTACCATTTTATGTATAGAACATTTAATACTATGACGGCATAAATTGTAAAACAATATACGCTAAACCCCTATCTCTCCAGTAGGGGAGCCTTAAGACGGGAACATAAAACGGCTTACTAATGAATAATATGTATAATGCCGGTTCCCGCCTTTAGGCTTATTTAAAAATTTACCTCTATAAGAATAATGCGCCTGTTTTTAATATAAAAAGTTACATAGCCGTTAAACGAATTTTTAATGCCTACCTCATACGCATAATTATCGTTAAGGTCGTTAAAGGCTGCACCCCAGTTGCGGTATTTAGTGGATTCAGGGAATTTTTCATACAGTTTTTCTTCCTCATCTCCCAGTACAATATCATTTATGGTAAGCGTAAATTTCTCGGGAAAGATGTAGTTCACTTTTGTCGCGGTAAGCTGCGATATTGTACCCTCGTTACCGTCAAACTGTATTTGCATATCGTTTAGCCAATATTCCTTATGAGCACTATCGGGGTCAAAAACAGAATCGGTTTTTACCAACTGAAATTTATGTATCGTTTTTTCGAAGCCTTTACGGGTTTTTTTAAACAGAGGTTTGTTGTTTATAAGTACCTGTGCATACGGTATAGAATCTATTTTTCGGGTAGCAAATTCCGATTTATAATCCCGGTCAAAAAATGCAGCCATCTCTGGCGTTAGCGATGCATTTATGCTGTTGTGGCCGTCAAAATAATCGGCCTCTTCTTTAGGAAAAAAAACAGAGCAATTATTTGCAGACGTAAATATGGTATCCCGAAATTTATTAATCTCTACCACAAACATATTAGGTGTGGCTTCTTTGTTATTGCACTTTAGGTCTTTTTTTGTCCACTGGGCGGCAGCTTCCTTTTTATATTTAAGCAGGTTATAAGCAAGGCGGGCATCATGGCTTTCGGCAGCCTGTACATATTTTCCGGTCTTTCGTTCCTGCTGTATATAAGAGAGCACGCTGCAGGGTCCATCTTCATATTCGTCTACCAGGCGGTAAGCAGTAACTTTGGTGTAATTTTCGTAGGTGTCCTGTGCCCGGCATAGCGAGCACAATAACAGTAGCGTTAGTAAAAGGTGTTTCATAAAAGGATGGTTTGTATATAAATATAACTAACTATTAGCCATTGTAGTATAAGTAATGCAGGCAAAAATGTTTGGCAGTATAAGTTACTCCTGTAATTATTGTATTGCGTAACTTTGTACTTTAATTACTACACTATGCCACACGCTATAAAAATATTACACATAGACAGCAACCACCCTATATTATGGGAACAGCTGGAGCAGGCCGGATTTATTAATGAAGCCGACTATAAATCATCAAAATCAGAAGTTGAAGCTAAAATACACGAGTACAACGGTATTGTTATTCGCAGCCGTTTTAAAATAGATAAGGCTTTTATAGATAAAGCTGTTAACCTGCAATTTATAGCCCGCGTAGGTGCCGGGTTAGAGAGTATAGACACCGCTTATGCTAACAGTAAAGGTATTGCGCTTATTGCTGCACCCGAAGGTAACCGCAATGCTGTGGGCGAGCAGGCGCTGGGCATGCTGCTCTCATTATTCAACAACCTTAATCGCGCCGACAGGCAAATTCGCCGGGGTGAATGGATTCGGGAAGGCAACCGCGGCCACGAGCTGGAAGGTAAAACGGTGGGGCTTATAGGGTATGGCAACATGGGAAAATCATTTGCTAAAAAATTAAAAGGTTTTGATACCGAGGTACTTTGTTATGATATTAAACCCAATGTGGGCGATGCCAATGCACGGCAGGTTGCCCTTGATGAACTTAGGGCAAAAGCCGATGTATTAAGCCTGCACACGCCATCTACCCCGGAGACTGATGGTATGGTTACAGCCGGTTTTATTAATGCCTTTGCAAAACCGATATGGCTTGTTAATACCGCAAGGGGCAAAGCTGTAGTAACGGCACATTTAGCAACTGCTTTACAGGACGGAAAGGTTTTAGGTGCTGCGCTTGATGTGCTGGAATACGAGCAATCGTCCTTTGAGCATTTGTATACAGATGAAGCTATGCCTGAGGCTTTTGCATACCTGCTGAAATGCGACAACGTACTGCTATCCCCGCACATTGCCGGCTGGACGTTTGAAAGCCACCAGCGACTGGCGCAGGTTATTGCCGATAAAATTAAGGCACTGTACCTTAAATAGGCCTGAATTTACACCATCAAATAAACATACATGGATACTACCCTGATTATAGAAAATACTAAAACCTTTGTACAACAAAAACTACAGGGAGCCGAAGGCGGGCACGACTGGTTTCATACCCAACGTGTGTATAACAATGCCCTGCTTATTGCAAAAGGTGAGGAGTGCGATATTTTTGTAGTGCAGCTTGGTGCATTGTTGCACGATGTGGCCGACAGCAAGTTTTATAAAGGCGACGAAACCTTGGGCCCTAAACTGGCATGGGAATTTTTAGAATCGCAAAGTGTACCCGAAGCTATTATCATGCAGGTGGTTAATATAATAGAGAACATATCGTTTAAAGGCGGTAATTTCGAGAAGCATTTTCATTCGGCAGAGTTGGCCATTGTTCAGGATGCCGACAGGCTCGACGCTATAGGTGCTATAGGTATTGCCCGCACATTTAACTATGGTGGTTTTATAAACCGCCCGTTGTATGATCCTGCTGTTGCACCTAACCTGCACATGACTAAGGAAGAATATAAAAGAAGCAACTCGCCCACGCTGAATCATTTTTATGAAAAGCTGCTCTTGCTTAAAGATAAAATGAATACCACCACAGGCAAAGCTATTGCGCAGGAACGCCATGCCTTTATGGAAACATTCCTCGCACAGTTTTATGCCGAGTGGAACGGGGAAAAGTAATACTCGTTCAGCCACGAATTACACGAATCCCACAAATTTCAAAAGCAAATTTATTAGCGGAAATTAGTGTAATTCGTGGCTGTGTCCTGGTCTGTTTTGTCATTATGAGCGTAGTGCAACGTAGTCGAAGAATCTCAGAGTACAAGAGATTCTTCCTTAATGAGAATGAAAAACATCAACCTTTCATCAACCCCAACGTAACCTCATACACCGGTTTTTTATAGGCTTTGGCAAGCAGCCATCCTAAAAAGCTCAGTATAAAAATATCCTCCTGTACATTGGGCTGTATCATGGTCTCTATAGTTTGTTTAAAAGCAGAGGTTGTAGCAATTTCGGGCTTAAGCACATACTTTTCTAAAAGCAGTACATAATTTGTAACGCGGGTTTCGTTTACCTCTGCAAGGTATTTTTTGTAGCGTCGCTTAAAGCTTTTAAGGCGCGACAGGGCAAGCTCTGTATTTTCTAACTGAATGTGCATTAATATTTCTACCAGGCTTTTACGTATGGCATATACCATGCCCAGCTTTTTTTCATACCAGCTATCAGTATGCACATACTGCCTCATGTATTTACTTACAGCGCGGTTTTCCTGCTGTAGGCAAAACACGATTATAGCCAGCCGCAAGTCGTTTACATCAACCGGGTCGGCTTTCTTTTCGGCATCTTTCAGGGCTTTTTCGGCAATTGCCAAAGCGTTCTCCGGCTCTCCGTTATAATTTTTATTGAGTGACACCATTAAAAAATACCGCAGGTAAAACAACGGGTAATACCGCTTGTTTTGTAGCAGCATTTGCGCATGCATAAGTTGCAACATTGCCTCACTCTCTGTAAACCTGCGGTTCCTGAAATGAATGTTCGCCATAAAATACAAAATGTAAATATGGTAGTACAGTTGCTTGCCGGCCATTTCTTCTTTGCCATTAATAAAGTTGTAGCTCTTTTGTACAAAGGGCTCTACAAGGGTAAAGTTGCTGTTTAAAGAGGCATACTCATTAGCAATAAACAAAATTTGGTACAGCGATTTAAACGTGAGTATTTCTATAAGCGATACCCCAAGGCTGCCCATTGTGCCTATTATAAATTCCCTGAAATCAATAACCTTACCCTCATGAACAATCTGGGCAAGTTCGCGCCGCAGGAGGGCATACCCCAGGTTAAGCTGTTCTTCGCGGTTTAGTTTTTCTTTATTAGCCGTAAATTTTTCTATTACAACATTTAATGCAAGCTGTGGGTTAAGGTGGGCATACTGTATCTGGGTATGGTAAATTTCGTTAAGCAGGCTAAAGTGTTCCAGGTCGGCGGCCTTCGCTTCGGCTTTGTAGAGGCATTTAAAAGCGGTTTTGGTAAGTTTGTGTTCTAAAAACAGGCGGCTTACTACAAGCAGGCGCAATGCCTCATGCGCTTCGCCGGTATTATTTACAAACGTGCGGTTTGCCATAAACGACACAAGGTTGTCATAAAGGCGTTTATTAAGCGCATGATAAGCCGCATTATTAGTACCGTAAATTTTATTTATGGTAATTATATCGTCAGTTTCAAGCAGTTTAAACAGCTTAATATTTTGAACATCATTACGTTTGTTCTTGTCTTTTAAATGACTTTCAAAAGCTTTTTTGTCAAAGCTATCCATTAAGTTAATGATTTCGTGTATGGCATTCATGACAATAACATTTACGCTTTAAAATTATAAAAATACTGTTTTATATCGTCAGTTTTATAAAGATATTGATTTTTACTGCTTTATTTTTTGGCGGAGATTTGCCTTATAATTAATAACAAAATCAATACTTATGGAACCGCTAAAATCCTTTGAAGTAAATGAAACTTCACCATCAAAAAAAGAAACAACAACAACAACAACACCCGAAGGGCCGCGTTCGTTAAAACCTACTAATGCCTTTGTGGGTGCCTCATGGATGGCGCTGCTTACAGGTGCTACTGCATATTGCATAGGGCTGTTTAATGCCACCATGCAGCTTAACGAAAAAGGGTATTATTTTACCATACTGCTATTTGGGTTGTTCTCTGTAATATCTGTACAAAAAAGTGTGAGGGACAGGCTGGAAGGCATACCCGTAACCGATATATACTATGGCATAAGCTGGTTTACTACGGTAGCTTCTATAGTTCTGCTCGTAGTAGGCCTGTGGAATGCCGATTTGCTGTTGAGCGAAAAAGGTTTCTTTGGGATGTCTTTTGCCCTGAGCCTGTTTGCAGCCATAGCTGTACAAAAAAATACCCGCGACTTAAAGTCGGCGTAAACGCTTAGCGGATGCCCCATGGCTGCCTTAACCGGTGGTTGTGGGGTTTTTATTTTATGAAGATATTTTTTTATGTACATTTAAACAAAATACAACTATGGCTACCATTATAAAAGACCTGCCGGAACTGGTAGAACACAACGTTATATCGCCGCAAACCGCCGCCGATATAGAGCAGTATTATGCCACAAGGGTAACCCCGCAAAACAACATTATGCTTACCATATTTGGAGTGTTGGGCGGTGTACTTGTGGGTCTGGGCATTATACTCATCTTTGCCCATAACTGGGATAACTTTAGCAAAACCGTAAAGACGGGGCTTGCGGTACTGCCCCTATTTATAGCGCAGGCATTGGCAGGATATTCTATTTTAAAGAATAAAAGCAATGTATGGAAAGAGACATCGGCAACGCTGCTGTTCTTTGCTGTTGGGGCATCTATATCTATGGTAGCGCAGATTTATAATATATCGGGCGATTTTCCTGCTTTTTTAAGAACCTGGATAGTACTTTGCCTGCCGCTGGTATATTTACTCAAATCTAATGCTGCGGCTATACTGCTCCTTATTTTTAGCACATGGTATAGTGTGGCAGGAGGTTATTTTATAAGCGCACAGCCCTACATGTACCTGCTGTTTATTGCTGCGCTATTGCCTTTTTACATTAATCATTTAAAAGATAATGCTAATAGCAACATAGCATTTATACTTAACTGGCTCCTGCCATTAAGCACAATTATAGCACTGGGAGCCTTTATTAATAATAACACCGATGGTTTTATGCTCGTAATGTATATGGCATTTTTCGGGTTGCTCTATGCTGTAGGTTCTACACCCTATTTTGCCGATTTAAAAAGACGAACAGGTTATCTCGCTCTTGGCGAATTAGGCTGTATTGTAATAGTACTTATTGTGTCTAATAATACTGCATGGAAAGAGGTGGTAAATCATTTGCATTATGGAATTTATGCTTTGCAGAGCCTTATTGTAATGTGGGGAATGCTGCTGCTCATAACTGCTGCTATCATGTTACGTTATAAAAATGCAAGGTTTAACACAGGTATTACGGGTGCCATATTCCTGTTCCCGGTGCTGTACTTTATTGCATTGGCAAATGTGCCTTTTGCAACCATACTTACTAACCTGCTTGTTCTGGCAATTAGTATAATTACCATACGCAAGGGTATAAACAAACTTAATTTCCGCACCCTTAATTTTGGACTTATAATAGTAGCTGTGCTTACTGCTATTCGCTTTTTTGATACCGATATTTCATTTGCCATTCGGGGCAGCCTCTTTTTAATAGTGGGTATTGGCTTTTTTGCTGCCAACTATGCTGTTATTAAGAAAAAGAGAGATAACCTTAATACACTGCCTCATGAAAACTAAATATATATTTATAGCCTTTGTGGTAACGGCATTACTGCAGGCATTTGCACCCCTAAAAATGGTGTATGATAATGAAAGGACCGTAAGCCAGGGCACCGTTTTTAAATTTAAGACTGAACCGATAGACCCTTCAGATCCTTTTAGAGGGAAATACGTGGCGCTTAATTTTCAGGAGAACACTGTAGTTGTAAAAGATAGTGTTTATCCGGTAGGAGAGCAATTGTATGCACTGGTAGCTAACGACTCTGCAGGCTTTGCAGTAATAACCGGTATTGCTAAGGTAAGGCCGCAAAACACGACTAACTATATAACTGTAAAAAGCAACGGATGTTATGAAGGTTTGTTGCGCTTAGACCTGCCGTTTAATGTGTTTTATATGGAAGAAGGAAAAGCACAGGAAGCCGAAAATGGTTACCGCAAATATACCAAACAGGATACTTATAACCCTGCCTATGCACAGGTTGCCGTAAAAGAAGGGCATGCCGTAGTGACCGATGTTATTATAGACGGATTGTCTATACGTAAGTATGTACTGCGTGAGCGTAAAAAATAGGTGTTCAAGTAGAGACGCATTGCATGCGTATCTTGAAACGCATGCATCTCCCGTAATGTAAAAAATATAAGTTTTTTATTTAAAGATCCTGTGCCTCTTATGGTAAAATTGCATACCACTATTACTAATAATATGAACGTTATAACAAAGCACTTAATTTGTTTTATATCTAATTTTGATATTCTAATACAACACAAATGATTTTTATTATCGTAGTAGCACTTGTAATAGCGGCTACAATTATCTTTATGCAATCGCCAAAATTTGGCAAAAAACCATCGGGCAGCAGGCTTATTAAAATACAAAATGCAGTCAACTATAAAGACGGCCAGTTCATGAACCAGAGCTTTACCCCCGACCTTGCCGAAGGTGCCACATATACTAAAGTACTTACAAAGTTCTTTTTTGGCAAAGACAAGCGCAACAAACCGGCGCAGCCACTGCCTTCGCAACAAACCGACCTTAAAAACCTCGATCCGGCAGAAAATGTAGTAGTGTGGTTTGGGCACTCGTCTTATTTTATTCAGGCAGATGGCAAGACCATGCTGGTAGACCCTGTTTTTAGCGGAAGCGCATCGCCCATACCCGCTACTACACGGGCATTTGCCGGAGCCGATGTATATACGGCAGATGATTTTCCTAACATAGATTACCTCTTTATATCACACGACCACTGGGACCATCTCGATTATCAAACCGTGCTTAAACTAAAGCCTAAAGTGGGCAGGGTAATTACCGGCCTGGGCACTGCTGAACATTTAGAATACTGGGGCTACAACCCTGCAATTATAAGCGAACCTAACTGGAACGAAGCTGTAAATTTAAACAACGGTTTTATGGTACATGCCGTTCCCGGACGGCATTTCTCCGGGCGCAGCATTAAGCGCAACCAGGCAGTGTGGGCGGCCTTTGTGCTACAAACGCCATCGTTTAAATTATTCCTTGGTGGAGATTCCGGTTACGACCACCACTTTAAAACCATAGGGCAGGAGCATGGCCCTTTTGACCTTGCAATATTAGAGTGCGGCCAGTATAACGAATACTGGAAATACATACACATGATGCCCGAAGAGGTGGTTACCGCCGCACAGGATCTTGGTGCAAAACGACTAATGCCGGTGCATCATTCTAAATTCGCATTAAGCGTACATGCCTGGGACGAACCTATAATTCGTGTTACTACCGAAGCTGCTAAACAGGCTATGCCTATAGTTACCCCAATGATAGGGGAGAAGGTAAATCTTAACAATACCAATTATGTTTTTAGTAAATGGTGGGAGGGGCTAAAATAGCACTTGACCTTAAATACTACTACTACAAAAACATGCTTGCCTTTATTTGATTATTTTCTTATTATTGCAACAGTAATCTTATAAAGTATGGTGTCAATACGGGTAGGCGAATATATAGAGGCAAAAGGCATTAGTTATTATGCTTTCGAAAACAAGCTGGGCGCAAGCCGTGGCAGTATAAGTAAAGCGGTAAAAGACGGTAAAAGTATAGGCAGCAATGTGCTCGAAAAAATCATGTTGCTATACCCGGATCTTAACCCTGCATGGCTGCTTACAGGAGTGGGCAGCATGTTTACAGACGGTACACCGCCACCTGCTGTTACTACCTTCAGGCTTAAAACAGACAGTGCGGTAGAAAGCCAGCAGATACCTTTGTATGACCTTGAAGCTGTAGCAGGCCTGGTTCCCCTCTTTGGCGATAGCCATAATTTGCAACCTATAGATCATATATCTATACCTAATTTGCCCAAATGCGATGGTGCCGTATATGTAAGGGGAGACAGCATGTACCCGTTACTTAAAAGTGGCGATATAGTATTGTATAAAATTATAGACGATATAGTAAACGGCATTTTTTGGGGAGAAATGTATTTGCTGGGTATGACTGTAGACGATGAAGAATATATTACGGTTAAGTACATTCAGCAATCAGATAAAGAAGGTTTTATAAAACTGGTAAGTCAAAACCCACACCATCAGGATATGGATGTTGCTATAGAAAAAATACGTGCACTGGCACTGGTTAAAGCAAGTATACGTATTAATGCAATGAAGTAAGTAAATTATATCCTGCACATTTTTAGGGCGATACCTAAAATATTCGTTAAATACTTAAGATTATTTAATTATTAAATGTATTATTACTACTCATTATAAGACATAAGTATTATGGTACAAATTAAAAAAATATTTTTAAGTGCACTGTTGCTTACCGCAATGACCGCCTTTGCCCAGAATGCTGATGCTAAAACAGAAGCGCAAAAAGTAAAAGATTCTGTAAAAATGGATGTAAGGCATTTAGGTAAAGTTACATCTACTACAACTACCACAACAAGAAAGGTAGCTTACAGGAAGAAGAAGCGTAACGAATCTGATAAAATAAAACCAGTTGCCGACTCTTTAATTGTAAACGAACCAATTGAGAAGAAAAAAGATTCTATAAGGCAGGAAGATATGCCTTTAATAGAAGCAGATAAGGTTAAAACGCAATAAGTTTTATACATAAACATACAATAAGGCCCCCGGATAGTTTTATCGGGGGCTTTTTATTTATTTTCAGGAAAACAAGATATGACAGGGTTATTAATTTGTCCTTGTTCTACACAAAAAATCTACAGTTCTCTACAGTTGTTACGATAGTTCTACAACGGTATGCAATGGGAACAAGTTGAGCTACTTAATCTTAAAATATTGATTTTCAGTATGTTTTAATGCTTAACTTACACTAATTTAAATTATGTTGCTATTAAGGCATTAAACTTGCAAACTGTATAAGTATAAGAAATCGAAATAAAAATTTAAAACCTATACCTATGAAAAAGTTACTTTTAAGCGCACTACTTCTTACAGGAGTTTTAGCAACAGCACAAGAACCAAAAAAAGCTACAACTACTACAACAACACCTGCGCAAACAACTACAGAGGTTAAAAAAGAAGCTACACCAGCTAAAACAACATCTGCCACAACAACAACTACAACACAGGCACAACCGGCTGCTACTGCAACTACTACAAAAACTGAGGCAACTAAGAAAGAAGCCAAGGCTGAGGTTAAAAAAGTAGAACCGGCTAAAACAAACTAAGACTTTTTAGCAACCATTTATATTTTTAGTAAGCAGGTTTTACTATCTATTTTGCCTGCTTACTTTTAAACCTCTGATCGCAACAGTCAGAGGTTTTTTTATGCCTTAACCGCAGCAATTTTTTGGCATAAAAAAAGCCTCATTAAAGAGGCCTTAAATTTTTTTTAGAATACATCTGGTTTACCTATCTCGTCAAACTCTCCGTAATGCGGGTTTTTAGGATCGGCACCATATTCGTTAGGGCCATTATCTCCTTCTGTACAGGTTAAAACAAGTAGCCATATCCATCCTATAATAATAAAAAACACAAGCAGCACATACCAACCACTTTTACCGGTATCGTGCAACCTGCGCACTAATACAGCAAGGCTGGGTATAAAAACTGCAAGGCTGTAAATACTGCCCAAAATACCTATATCTGTACCTATGGCATAATCTATAAGCTGTAAAATACTGCTAATAATAAAGTTAAAAAGGGCAAAGTACCAGTATTCGCTTCTGCGAGCCCTGCCTTCAAAATTTGCGTAGTTGTCTCTAACTACTTTAAGGTAATAATTAAACATAATTTTTATTAATTGATTGGCCTACTCTTTTATCGGATTTTCGGTTGCTCCGGTGTTAAAAAGTTCTTTCTTTTTTTAAAAATAAATATTTATTTAGAAACATTACAATTAATTTATGCAAAACATTTTTTAATTTTTAACAAGGCATAAAAAAAGCCTCATATAGAGGCTTTTAATTTTTTTAGAATACGTCTGGTCTTCCTATCTCGTCAAACTCTCCGTAGTTAGGGTTTTTAGGGTCGGCACCATATTCGTTAGGGCCGTGGTCTCCTTCTTTGCATAGCAATACAAGTAACCAAATTGCACCGGCAATTGGTATAAGGGCAACAAAAAGATACCAGCCACTTTTACCAATATCGTGTAACCTTCTTACACCAACTGCAATACTTGGCACTAATACTGCCAGGCTATAAATACCACCTACAATACCTATATCGCCGCCTATAACAGAATCTATAATGCGCAGTATGATTGATATAATCACGCTAACAAGCGTAAAATACCAGTATTCGCTCCTGCGTGCCCTACCTTCAAAATTTGCGTAATTTTCTTTAATTACTTTTAAGTACCAGTTAAACATATTTCTTTCTTTTTTTGATTGGCCCTACTCTCTTATCGGATTTTCGGATGCTCCGTTGATTGGTTTTAACAGTTATAAAAATAAGTATTTATTTATATACAGTTACAGTAATTATATAATATATAACACAATTGCATGCTTTTATAGCAGCAGAACCTTAATGATGCCCACATCTTTAAAAACTTTCAACTACAGGATTTTCTAACGTTAGTACTTTTTGCTATTTTTAACCCATGAGAACAATTTTAGCAGTAGCGCTATTATCGGCATCCGGCCTTTTTGCGCAAAAGAGTCCCAATGCGGGCTATTGGCAACAGCACGTTAACTACAAGATGGATGTATCTGTCGATGTAAAAACCTTTAAATATACAGGTAAACAGCAGTTGGTATACACCAATAACTCGCCCGATACCCTGCGTCGTGTGTTTTACCATTTATACAACAATGCGTTTCAGCCCAACAGCGAGATGGATGCGCGCCTGCAGGCAATTGCCGACCCTGACAGCAGAATGGTAAACACTACCAAGACAGGAGACAAAACCGTTAAGGAAAGCCGCATTAAACTGCTAAAACCTAATGAAACGGGATACCTTAATATAACTAACTTTAAGCAGGATAACGTTGCTGCTAAAACTATAGTGAGCGGCACCATACTCGAGGTTACTCTTGCAAAACCAATACTGCCGCACAGCTCGGCTACATTTACGCTCGATTTTGATGCGCAGGTGCCTTTACAGGTGCGCCGTAGCGGCCGCAATTCTGCCGATGGTATAGCGCTAAGCATGACGCAATGGTACCCTAAAATGGCCGAGTATGATTTTGAAGGCTGGCATGCAGACCCTTACATAGGCCGTGAGTTTCATGGCGTGTGGGGCGATTTTGACGTGAATATTACTATAGATAAAGCCTACACTATAGGTGGTAGTGGTTACCTGCAAAACAAGAACGAAATAGGTAAGGGTTATGAAGATGCCGGTGTTACTGTACAAATTGCTAAAAAGGCTAAAACGCTTACATGGCATTTTTTTGCACCCAATGTGCATGACTTTGCCTGGGGTGCCGACCCGGAGTACATTCATGATAAAATTATGGGAGAGAATAATGTAGAGCTGCACTTTTTTTACAAGAACAAACCGGAATTTATAGAGAACTGGAAAAAGCTACAGCCTAAAACTGCCGAAATATTAGCTTACTATAATAAAAATGTGGGCCCCTATCCTTACAAACAGTACAGCGTTGTGCAGGGTGGAGATGGTGGTATGGAGTATGCTATGTGTACCCTTATTACCGGCGGGCGCAGCTTTGGCAGCCTTGTGGGTACTACAGCCCATGAGTTTGCGCACTCGTGGTTTCAGCATATTTTAGCTACTAACGAGAGCAAGCATTACTGGATGGATGAAGGTTTTACATCATATATATCAGATCTTGCCATGGATGCTGTACTGCCTCCTAAAGTTAAGGAAGACCAAGCAGCGGAGAGTCCTTTTAAAAGTGCTTACGACAACTATTTTTACTTAGTAAAAAGCGGTAAAGAACAGCCGTTAACCACACATGCAGATCGTTTTAGCTCTAACACCGCATACAGCATTGCCGCATACAGCAAGGGCGAAATATTTTTGTCTCAGCTGGGTTACGTTATTGGCGAAGAAAAGCTGGCGCAAACCCTTAAGCGCTATTTTGCCGATTATAAATTTACCCACCCTACGCCAAACGACATTAAGCGTACAGCCGAAAAAGTGAGTGGGGCTGAGCTTGACTGGTATTTAACCGATTGGTGCCAGACTACTAACACTATTGACTATGCTATTAAAGAGGTTAAGGGAGATGGTGCAAACACAAAAATTACCATAGAGCGCATAGGCCTTATGCCAATGCCCATAGATATTATTGTGGCTTATACAGATGGTACCCAGGAAAGTTTTTATGTGCCGCTTAATTTAATGCACTATGTAAAAGACAACCCGTTCCCTAAGCTTAAACGCACTGTTTTAAAAGACTGGGACTGGGGCCACCCTACCTTTACCTTTACTATAAATAAACCTATAGATGCTATAAGGGTTATGGCAATAGACCCATCTGAAACTATGGCCGATGTAAACAAGGCTAACAACCTGTATACGAAGTAAATTACATAAGAGTTATACAAAAAAAGCAGCATTTTATAAGTGCTGCTTTTTTTGGTTTTTAGCGCTTTATTTTTAACGGGAGGGTTTTTTAAAATGCGTGTTGCGCAGTTATTAGACTCTATCTTAAAAAAAAACCTTCTGCAGGGCCTCATCCCCGCAGAAGGTTACACAAAACCAATCAAAAAACCATCACCAGCACATTGCTGTGCTTTTATTATCCTTATTGGTACATAAGCTCGTTTTTGCTCCAGTAACCTATAAGTTTTTTAATATTATCTTCGTAATCTGCATATTTTAGGGGTTTTACAAAATAACCCGATATGCCGTTCTTGTAACATGCTGCAACATCCTGGTGGTTATTACTTGTTGTTAATATTACCGTAGGGATGTGGCGCAATGCCTCGTCTCTCTTTATTATGTTTAAAAATTCCAGTCCGTTTAACTTAGGCATGTTAAGGTCCAGGATAATAATATCTGTATTTACCTCTCTGTCTTTTAGTGAAAACAATGCTTCTTCGCCGTTAGCTGCCTCAGTAATTTTGTGGTTTATGCCCATCGCTTTCATAACGCGGTTAAACTTCATTACTTCGATAGTATCGTCTTCAACAAGTAATATATTTAGTATCTGAGACATGTGGTTATTTATTTATACTGCAAATGTAAGGCGGGTTTGTTCTTTGCATTTGGCTTTTTCGATTACTAAACGGCTACCGTCGTTCAAATACCGTATTGGGGCTACGAACGGTAATTATTTATATTATAATTAAATGCAAACCCATAAAATAGCAAAAGCCTGCAAATGCAGGCTTTATATAAAATCAAATAGTAAATAAAATGCTTGCAAAACCCCTTTACAGCATGTTTAAACGTTTTATAAGCTCTGGCCTGTTGGCACGGCTTACCGGTATAACATCTTTACCTATAAGCACGCTGTTGTCTTCTATATCTATAATTTTTTTGGTATTAATAATATAGGTGCGGTGTACTTTTAAGAAAAGGGAATCTGGTAGTTTTTCTTCTATCTTTTTTAGGGTAGAGTGTACTATGTAGTTTTTTTGTTCTGTTTTAATATGTATGTAATCGCCTTTGGCCTCTACCACGTTTACAGATGCTATCTCTATTTTAATAAGCCTGCGGTCTATGTTTACATAAAACTCTGTAGCAGTATCTTTAGGCTGGTCCTGTACAGGTGCTGCGGCTACCGGAGCAGTAACAGCAACAGGTGCGGCATAAGCAACGGCATGCTCTGGCACACGGTGTGCCTTAGCCTTGCGAATGGCTTTTAAAAAACGGTCTTCGGTAATAGGTTTTACAATATAATCTACAATACAATCATACTCAAAAGCATCAGTTGCAAAGTTCTTGTCAGATGTTATAAGTATAACTGCCGGAGGGTTTTTTATGGTTTGTATAAAATCAAAGCCCGTAAAATCGGGCATGTGTATATCAAGAAAAATCAGGTCGGTGCCGGCACTGTCCTGGTTTAAAAATTTTATGGCGGGTATTGCATTACTAAACTCCTGAGCGAGTTTTAGCTCCGGGTCTTTAGATATCATTTGGGTAATAATTGCCCGTGCCATTGCTTCATCATCAATTATAATACAATTCATGTCCTTACCTGGTTTTATAATGAGGCTGCAAAGCCCTGCATGGCCATTAGCAGTTGGCCAAATTCGGCCTGTAACTGTGTAGAGCGTTCTTTTAAGTTATTTTCAAACTTTTCTGCAAGATAATAACTTTGCTCCATACCCATAACGCTAATTTTGTGTTTTAACTTATGCACATTATCAGCGGCAGCGTTAAAATTTTGAGCAGCAAGATTGTCCTGGTACTCGTTAATTTCTGTAGGCAGCTCGTTTTTTATAACGCCAATTAGCACTGCACGAAAATCGTTGTCGTCTCCGGCAAGCTCATTAATGTAATTAAGGTTAGGCTCTTCCATGTATGTAGCTATATATACTGTAAAAATATATATTTTAACAGAATTATAACACATTGAAATAGTGTTACTCAACGATTATTTTGGTATTTCAACGTAAAATGTAGTTCCTTTACCCTTTTCGCTCTCAATCCAGATCTTTCCTTTGTAGTTTTCGATGATTTTTTTTACTATCGAAAGCCCCAATCCGGTAGATTTTTCGTTCTTGGCAAGCGACTGAAAAATTTTAAAAACTTTATCATGGTTTTCTTTAGCTATACCCATGCCATTATCGCTAACATAAAAGGTTACGGCATCGTGGCTATCCTTTGCACCCACCTCTACATAACCCTCTGTCTTATCTATATAGGCTACGGCATTGCTTATAAGATTCTGGAATAATTGCTGCGTCCTAAAACGATCTGCACGTATGGTTGGTAACGTTCCGTTTATAGATACGAGTATATTTGCAGGTATGTGTATCATGGTAATAATGTTGCTCACAATTTCGTGGGTATCAACATTTTCTTTAGCAATATCTGTCTTATCTATTTTAGAGTAGGTAAGTACACCTTGTATAAGATGTTCCATTTTTTCAAGCTTATTGTCTATCATGTCAAAGTAGTCCAGAGTAGTTTCGGCAAGGTTGCCTTCATTCTCTTCCTTTATCCATGCAATAAGCGAGTTTATGCTTCGCAGTGGCGACTTAAGGTCGTGCGATACTATCTGGGCATAATCTTCGAGCTCGCGGTTACTTTTTTCAAGGCTTTGCAAAAGCTCTTCCTTTTGTACCTCGAGCGATTTTTTATTGGTAATATCTTCTTGTATTGCAAAAAAACGGGTTAGTTCGCCATTAGTATTATACATACCCTGGCCCTGTACACGAACCCAGTACTTTTTACCCGATTTATGGTAATTAACAATATCGCAGTTAAAGGGTTCGCCCTTAATTATTTGCTCTGTAATATAAGCAAGCGTTTCGGGGCTTGTTTCTTCGCCCCCTAACAGCTCGGCCGGGTTTTTCCCTATAAGCTCTGCATTGCTATAGCCGCACAACAGGTTAAAGCTTGGATTTACCCACTCTGTTTTGCCATCATTGTTGCAAATAATAACAGCATTCATGTTTTTTTGGGCAATAAGTGATAGTATAACAAGCTGTTCTTCGCGCTCCTTATCTTCGGTCATGTCCTGTATCATGGCAAAGTATTGCACAACTTTACCCTCTTCATCATATATGGGTTGCCCCTGTGCCCTGGTCCAGAAATAGCCACCGTCTTTTTTGCCGTGTGCAATTTCTACATCAAAAGATTCTCCTTTATAAAAATGGCCTACCATTTTACTAAGGGCTTCATCATCTGTAAGTTCTGTACGCCCTATTTCTACCGGTGTTTTGCCTATAATTTCGCTCATAGTAAAACCGCTAAGTTTTAAATAAGCGTCGTTACACCAAAATATTTCGGCATTGGGGTGTGTAAATATAATAGCATTCTCGTTATTACTGGCCACGAGCGAGAGCCTGTTAAGCTCTTCGCGGTCGCGCTTTAACTCTTCTTTTTGCTCTGTATTTATTTTTAGCTGCTCTTTAAACTCCAGGGTGGTAAGTTCCTGCTTGCGCAATATTTGCAACAGGTCCAGCTGGGGGTCGTAATTGGCAAAATCAAAAATGTTGAGGTTGCGCTGCTTTACCTCCTCTACAGATGAGAGCCACGGCGAGCCTACAAATAAAAACTGGCCGTTCATTATTTCAAACTGGCCCCGCAGTACTATTTCGGGCTGGGCAATGCATTCTAAAATGGTGAGCTGGTTTAGTATCTCGCTTACGCAATCTGCGCTAAATTCGTCTATATAAGGGCGTTTTACCTTAAAGTGTTCGGCAAAATTAACCCCCGGCTGTAGCTTTGGGTAAAATTTAGACAGGCTTTTTCCCTGAGATTGTATGGTGATATTACTATCCAGCAACATATAGAATGGAAATATCTGGCTAAAATTTTCCTCGTTAAAACTAAACGTAAAATTGCTCATAGACTACCAGCTTATTTTAAAAATTTCCTGCGGATTGCCATCGTCTTTGCTTTGCAAAAACTCTACACTTGCCTTTTCGTTAAACATAGATACCAGGCCTTTAAGATACCCTTTTATAAATGCCGTTAGACCGTTAGTTTTAGTAAAGTAATGCACATGCATGCTGTTGTTTGCTAAATGGCTTACCCTGAATTGCGGTGGGGTAAGCTCTGGGTATATCATGGCTATCCTGTTATGAAAGTTAGGCAAATTTATTAAATAATCCCTAAGTGTATCGCCGCGGGAATCTATAAAGCTGTTAAACTTTTTATTTGTGGTGGGTATAATACTTTCGCCAAGGTCGTTAAGCACATCTTCAAGGTTAAGGTGCATCTCTACCGATGCTGCCTTAGCAATAATAAAAGGTACGGTATCGTTATAAGGGCTGTCTGTAAGCGAATAATCAACATCTACACCGCTTTGCTCCTTTATAACCTCCCATTTTTCGGGGCCATAATTTTCTACGGCAAAATCCTGTATGGCTACGTTAATAATTCCGTACATGACGTGTAGTTGTTAATGTTATTGCGATATAAGTTCGTTAGTGCTCCAGTATTCTATAAGCTTTTTAATCCTGAACACGTATTCTTCATACTTAAGCGGTTTAATGATATAGCCCGCTATGCCCAGCCTGTAGCACTCCATAACATCTTTATGGTTATTGCTGGTAGTAAGTATTATGGCAGGTATGTATTTTAAAACTTCGTCTTCTTTTAAGATAGTTAAAAATTCTATACCGTTTATTTTAGGCATATTAAGGTCGAGTACTATAATATCGGGAATAATTTCCCTGTCTTTAAGTATCTCTAATGCCTCTTCGCCATTGTTTGCTTCTATTATTTTGTGAACGATATCCATAGATTTTAAAACTCTGTTGAATTTCATTACCTCTATGGTGTCGTCTTCAATTAATAATATATTTAATGGTTTTGGCATTATGGTGAGGTATTGTAAAATTGATGGTTGTGGTTTAATATACAAATATATCTTTATACAACACCGGCGTTAACGTTTTTCGTTTAGCTGGCGTTAAAGTACGGTAAATGGTTGTTTGGCTTCGACGAATGGTTTTTTTATCGGTAAACGCTTAAAATAAAGCGGCGAACGGGTGTAAGTATATACATACATTAACAAAATTCGCTACAATTGTTTAAAGTTCGCCATAATTAGTGTAACCGCAATACATATAGGCAAACCTTTAACTACATGGTTATTCCGTGGAAAGATATGCGTGTTTTGCCTAAACAAACGTTACCATTAGGCTAATTATTACAAATAACCTTACAAGCCTGCTTATATTTGCCGTGTTATTAATAAAAACATTTGCAAACGGATTACGCACCCGGGCAAAAAATAAAAATACTTTACTACTACTATTTTGCGCAGTTCCTTTTTTGGCCCCCACTAAAAAAGACATATACCACACACTACCTTAACTGTGCCATAGCTAAAAATTAACCTGCCACTCCCCACGGCAGGTTTTTTTATGGCATGCAATTTTGTTTAAAGATTAATAAAGTTAATCTTACAGCAATTAATTTTATAAAATTCGTGTAAATGCTATATATTGCTTACTTCTATGTAATTATACTGTTGTTAGTGAACATTTTTTTTAAAATAGCATATTAAAAAAAGTTTAAACAAATGTTACAGTTAACTTAAAAATTTACTGTAACCTTACAGCGCTACCTATATTTGCCTTACAATAAAGGTAGCGTTATGTGCAGAATACTGAGATTTAAAACCCTGCTTTATTGTCGATTTTCCTTTTTTGGTCCCCCTCAAAAAAATACAGTAAATAGTTTAATGCTTTTTTTAAAAGCAGCCTGTTCGCCCCCAGGCAGGTTGCTTTGCCTATAATGAAAAGAGCAGCTTGTATGCATATTTGGAGCAATTCTACGCTTTTACAATCGCCAAAAATACCCCGCCGAACCTTACTTACCATTCGTCTACGCAAAGCTTCCGGTTGTCTAAATAATAGAAAATACTGACAAACCCATTGTATCTTTGCCCTATAATTAAGACACCGTTTGCAAAGGCAGCAATGCAAGGCAAATTAAAAAGATACTTACTATACAACATATTGGCGACCTTTCCTTTTTTGGCCCCCTGAAAAAGATTACCCTAAACCACTACACTTACTAATGCCAAAATAAAAAAGCAACCTGTCCGGATCTTCCGGACAGGTTGCTTTTTTATATGATATTTTGTGATTTGTGTTTACTGTTGAGACGCTTGGGTTCTGAACACTGCGACTGGTCACTGACTACTGACGACCGCTGCCTACTTCGCTAAAGCCTGTTCTATATCGGCAATCAGGTCATCAGCATCTTCTACACCTACGCTAAGGCGCACCATATCATCGGTAATGCCCAGTTCTTTACGTTTATCTTCGGGTATAGAGGCATGCGTCATTAGTGCAGGGTGGTTAGCGAGCGATTCTACACCGCCTAAAGATTCTGCAAGTGTAAACACCTCAAGGTTTTCAAGAAACGTAATAGCCTCTGCCTTTTGCCCCGATGTAAATGTAAACGACACCATACCGCCAAAACCACCTTTCATTTGCTTCTTGGCAATTTCGTGGTGCGGGTGGCGCTCTAAGCCCGGGTAATACACAGTTTTAACTTTAGGGTGGTTGCTAAGATATTCGGCAACCTTTACACCATTTTCGCAATGGCGCTGCATGCGCAGGTGCAGTGTTTTTATACCACGAAGCACTAAAAAAGAATCCTGCGGGCCTAACGTGCCACCGGTGGCAAACTGTGCAAAGTGCAGTTTTTCGCCCAGGGCTTCGTCTTTTACAATAAGGGCACCGGCAATAACATCGCTATGGCCGTTTAAATATTTTGTTGCGCTGTGCATAACAATATCAGCACCAAGATCCAGCGGTTGTTGCAGGTAAGGCGTAGCAAATGTGTTATCTACCGCAAACAGTATGTTTTTAGCTTTTGTTATTTTACCAATAGCCTCAATATCTGCCAGCTTCATTAACGGGTTAGTAGGCGTTTCTACCCAAACCAGTTTGGTCTTGTCATTTATAAGCGACAGGAATTTATCAGTGTCATTCATATCCACAAAATGGAATATGATACCGTAGTCCTGGTAAATGCGTGTAAACATACGGTAAGTACCGCCATAAAGGTCATCCATGGCAATAACCTCATCGCCCGGTTTAAGTAATTTTAAAACAGTATCGGTCGCTGCAAGCCCGGATGAAAACGCAAGCCCGCGCACTCCGTTCTCTATGCTTGCAAGCGCATTCTCTAACGCAGTACGTGTAGGATTTGCCGCACGGCTGTACTCATAACCCTGGTGTACGCCGGGGCTGCTTTGTGCAAAGGTACTTGTTTGGTATACCGGGGGCATTACTGCACCGGTGCTGGGATCGTTTTGCTGACCGCCGTGTATGGTTTTTGTGTTAAATTTCATATAAAGAGTGTTCAATGTCATAAAAATATAGGCAAATTTACTGTAAATTGATCAGGTGTGTAACGGCATACCCCACTTTTACAAAACAATAACACTTTACTTATTTATGAAATATTGCTTAACCCTTATATTATCTGTCCTTTTGCTTACCTCGTGCAAAAAAGACAAGGAAGAAACTATTACGGAAGATGCTGCTACAACTACAGAGAAACCCGCAGTTCTTACTTTTGCAGATAAAGTATACAGTAAAAAAACCACACTGCCCGGCCCCGAACCGCGCACGTATGTAGATATAACTGTTCCTGATGCTACCGGGATACCTGTGGCCAGCGACAGCATTAATAATAAAATATTCAGGACGGTAAGAAGTATTGTGTATTTTGGCGAAAAGCCTACAGATGCTACCAGTTACCAGGAACTGATGAGTTCATTTATAGAATCGTATGATGAGCTTGCCAAAAAATTCCCGAAAGATGCCATGGCCTGGGAAGCTAAAGTAAAAGGCACGATTGATTATAAAACCGACAGCATTATACAAATAAAGCTTCATCACTAC
>Ga0247806_10000557_pt1 | contig 22689 bp, 18 predicted proteins | sample UWRJL059202B1_FD_179935 | JGI IMG/M metagenome (GOLD analysis project Ga0247806, IMG submission 179935) | Plant litter microbial communities from Arlington Agricultural Research Station in Wisconsin, United States - UWRJ-L059-202B-1 | ecosystem: Environmental > Terrestrial > Plant litter >... | reverse complement strand
ACCGGCCACTACTTACTCGGCAATGGTTACCGCGCCTACAACCCTACACTCATGCGCTTCAACAGCCCGGACAGCCTGAGTCCGTTTGGCGAGGGTGGGTTGAATACTTATGCGTATTGCGTGGGGGATCCGGTGAATCGGAGTGATCCAACGGGGCATTTTGGGTGGTTGATGGGCCTAACAGGTTTGGCACTGGTTTCAGCACTCGGGACGGGAGTCGCAGCTGTTGCAACGATTCAATCGGCGCCGGAAACCAGCAAGATTCTTGGTGCTGTCGCGGGTGGATTAACGGTAGGGGCTTTGGGGCTGGGGGCTGCAGCGAGGTTTCAGAAGCTAAGCAGTTTTCGGCCTGCAGCGAGGTTTCAGGAGCTAGGGAGTTTTCGGCCTGCAGCGAGGTTTCAGAAGCTAGGCAGTTTTCGGCCTGCGGCGGGGTTTCAGAAGCTAGGCAGTCTTCGGCCTCCAGTCCACGGGCTTGAATCTACAAATCTGGATGTATTTGAGCAGATAACAAAAAATTTAAGCGGTCCTGATATGGCGGCACTCGCTCAGACTTCGAAGCGATTAAACCAAATGACTAATGATATTTCCCGCGTTCGCTTTGAAAAGCTTCTGAGGAATGCCTCGCCTGGACAAAGAAAGTTGGATGAGATCATTAATACTGGCTTGGGTAATAGAAAAGGAATAGCGCCCTCTCAGGCAGGTACGCAGATTAGTTTTAGTGAGGCTCGGCTGAAATACCCTGTGAAGACTTTGTTTTTGGGAGCGGATAATGTTAGACGGGGCTTTGGTTTTAGTGCCAACGATTACCGTAAACACCCGCACCTCATACGCCGAAGAGTACTTAACTTTATTTGAACAACGAAAAATTACTTATCTGAGGATCTCGTTGTAAGGCCGGAGTGGCGGGGCCTGAGAGTCAGCGCTGTGTCTGTTGGAATGAGTGGTGTGCCGCCCCTTGCCTGTGCAACAGCAGCGCACTACCACTGTACAAAACATAACTACCTGGACTTAAGGCTTGCCTTGCAGTTAGGGAGCTTGCGAGCATCTGGTGAGACGATTATTTATCGACAGATACACCTCATCGCGAGTAAGCGCGCTCATACAGATAATCATTGTTAATTCCGATGATCAGGCGTTGCCTCATACAGCCCGCGAGCGCTAAAGCAGTACCCATCCCAGCACCCCACGGAACCCTCATCTACGCTAAGAGTCGCATAGTCACGGCGCTACCCACTCAATCGAAGCGAGGCACGCGCACGGCATCCGCATAAGGAGTCTGCATGCCCGTTTCCCCCTCAAGACTGGCGATTCTTGGCCTGACGTTTTCGTTGGTGATCCTGGCTGGCTGCGGCAAGGAAAAGCCGCCTGCGCCGAATCTGCCGCGTGTCCACGTGCAGGAGGTTGCGACGGCGGATTACGCCGCGCAGGTGGCGTTGACCGGCGATATTCAGGCGCGTGTGCAGACTCAGCTTTCGTTCCGGGTCGGCGGCAAGATTATTCAGCGCATGGTGGACGTCGGCGACCGGGTCACGGCGCGGCAGGTGCTGGCCAAACTCGATCCCAAGGATTTGCAGACTAACGTCAATTCCGCTGTAGCCGCAGTCGCCGCCGAGCAGGCGCGGGTGACGCAAAGCAGCGCGGCCTTTGTGCGCCAGGAAAAGCTGCTGCCCAAGGGCTACACCAGCCGCAGTGAATACGATTCGGCCCAGGCCGCGTTGCGCAGCAGCCAGAGCGCGCTCAAAGCCGCCCAGGCGCAGTTGGCCAATGCGCGAGAGCAGCTGAGCTACACCGCACTGATCGCCGAGGCGCCGGGAGTGATCACCGAGCGGCAGGCGGAAGTCGGCCAAGTGGTGCAAGCCACCATGCCGATTTTCGGGCTGGCCCGGGATGGCGAGCGCGATGCCGTGTTCAACGTCTATGAATCCCTGTTCGCCGACCCTGCGGGTGATCAACCGGTGGTGGTCAGCTTGCTGGAAGATCCGCAAATCAAAGCGGTCGGCAAGGTCCGGGAAGTCACGCCGGCCGTCTCCGCAGAAACCGGTACCCTGCAAGTGAAGATCGCCCTGGAAAAACTGCCCCCGGGCATGGATTTGGGCTCGGTAGTCAGCGTGAGCCTGCAGGCGCCGGGCAAGGCCAGCGTTGAGTTGCCATGGGCCGCGCTGACCAAGGGCCTGGGCAAAGAGCTGGGGCAGCCCGCCGTCTGGGTGGTGGATGATCAAGGCAAGGCCAAATTGCGGGGCGTGACAGTGGCGCGTTATCTGACCGGCAAGGTGATCATTGCCGACGGCTTGAAAGGTGGTGAAAAAGTGGTGGTGATGGGCGGGCAATTGTTGCACCCGGACATGCAGGTTGAAATCGCCGCCACCGAGCAACAGAAAACCGCCGGAGTGCAACCATGAAGCGCCTGCTGCCGTTGTTGCTGCTGAGTGCTTTGAGCGCATGCAGTAAAGAAGAGCCACCGCCGGAGCCGGTGCGCCCGGTGGTGTCGGTACAGGCCAATCCTATCTCTGAAGAAACCCTTGGGCGCTTTGCCGGCAACATCGAAGCGCGCTATCAAAGCACCTTGGGTTTCCGGGTTGGCGGGCGCATTGCTCAGCGTCATGTGGACGTGGGCAGCGAAGTGCAGAAAGGCCAGTTGCTCGCCACCCTTGATCCGACTGACCAGCAAAACAATGTGCGCGCCGCCCAGGGTGATCTTGCCCGGATCGAAGCGCAGTGGATCAACGCGCAAGCCAATGCCCGTCGTCAGCAAGAGCTGTTCGATCGCGGCGTAGGCGCTCAAGCGCAACTCGACATCGCCCAGACCGATTTGAAAACCACCAACTCCTCACGGGAGCAGGCGCGTTCGGCCTTGAGCCAGGCCCAGGATCAACTGGGTTACAGCGAGTTGCGCACGGATCACGATGCTGTGGTCACCCGCTGGCAGGCCGAAGCAGGGCAGGTCGTCACGGCAGGGCAAGAAGTGGTGACCCTGGCGCGGCCAGACATCAAAGAAGCGGTTATCGACCTGCCTGGCACCTTGGCCGACCAATTGCCGGTCGGCGTCGAATTCAAAGTTGCCAGCCAGCTTGATCCACAGATCGCCACCACCGCGACCCTGCGGGAAATCGAGCCCCAGGCTGAGCGCACCACCCGCACCCGTCGCGCTCGCCTGACCCTGACCAACACGCCAGATGCGTTCCGTCTCGGCACCGCAGTCAGCGTCACCCTCAGTACGGCGATTGCGGCGCGCACCGAGTTGCCGATCAACGCGTTGCAAGAGGTCGATGGCAAGACGCGGATCTGGGTCATCGATCAGCAGAACCAGACCGTCAACCCACGGGAGGTGCAGGTGGTCAGCCGCAGCGACGATACCTTTGTGCTGAGTAACGGCGTCAAACCCGGCGAGCGGATAGTCAGTGCTGGCGTCAACAGCCTGAAACCGGGCCAGAAAGTCAAAGTCGATGAAGGAAGCCCGCGATGAAAGGGAGTTTCAACCTGTCCGAGTGGGCCATCAAACACCAGTCGTTTGTCTGGTACCTGATGTTCGTCGCGCTGCTCATGGGCGTTTTTTCCTACATGAATCTGGGGCGTGAAGAGGATCCTTCATTCACCATCAAAACCATGGTCGTACAAACCCGCTGGCCGGGAGCGACGGTGGATGAAACCCTGGAGCAAGTCACCGACCGCATCGAGAAAAAGCTCGAAGAACTGGACTCCCTGGACTACGTGAAAAGCTACACGCGGCCCGGTGAGTCAACGGTGATGATTTACCTGCATGACACCACCAGCGCCAAGGATATTCCGGAGATCTGGTATCAGGTCCGCAAGAAGATCGACGACATCCGCAGCCAATTTCCACAGGGCATGCAGGGGCCGTTTTTCAACGACGAGTTCGGTGATGTATATGGCTCGGTCTATGCCTTCACCGCTGATGGTTTTTCCATGCGCCAACTGCGCGATTATGTGGAGCAGGTGCGCGCGGAGATCCGTGACGTGCCGGGGTTGGGCAAGGTCGAAATGATCGGCCAGCAGGACGAGGTGCTGTACCTGAATTTCTCCACCCGCAAGCTGGCCGCACTGGGGCTTGACCAGCGTCAGGTGGTGCAAAGCCTGCAATCGCAGAACACCGTTACGCCGGCCGGTGTGATCGAAGCCGGGCCGGAACGAATTTCGGTACGTACCTCGGGACAGTTCGCGTCCGAGAAGGATCTGGCGGCGGTCAACCTGCGCCTCAACGATCGCTTCTATCGCCTGAGCGACATCGCGGAAATCACTCGCGGCTACACCGATCCGCCCAAACCCCTGTTCCGCTTCAACGGCAAGCCGGCCATCGGTCTGGCGATTGCCATGAAGAAGGGCGGCAATATTCAGGAGTTCGGCAAGGCGCTGCATGCACGCATGCAAGAGACAACCGCTGACTTGCCGGTAGGCATTGGCGTGCACAGCGTGTCGGACCAGGCCGAAGTAGTGGAAAAAGCCGTGGGTGGCTTTACCAGCGCGCTGTTTGAGGCGGTGGTGATCGTGCTGATTGTCAGCTTCGTCAGCCTTGGGGTGCGTGCCGGGCTGGTGGTGGCATGCTCGATCCCGCTGGTGCTGGCCATGGTCTTCGTGTTCATGGAGTACAGCGGCATCACCATGCAGCGGATTTCCCTCGGCGCGTTGATCATCGCCCTGGGTTTGCTGGTGGACGACGCAATGATCACCGTGGAAATGATGGTGACACGCCTGGAAATGGGCGAGACCAAAGAACAGGCCGCGACCTTCGCCTACACCTCGACCGCATTCCCGATGCTGACCGGTACGCTGGTCACTGTTGCCGGGTTTGTGCCCATCGGCCTCAACGCCAGTTCTGCGGGGGAATACACCTTTACGCTGTTCGCGGTTATTGCCGTGGCGATGCTGGTGTCATGGGTGGTGGCCGTACTGTTCGCGCCGGTGATCGGCGTGCATATCCTCAGCAGCAACATCAAAAAGAAGGACGAAAAGCAGAAAGAGGGACGCGTAGCTCGTGGCTTCAACAGCGGCATGCTCTGGGCAATGCGCAATCGCTGGCTGACGATCATCATCACCGTGCTGCTGTTTGTCGGCGCGGTGTTCTCCATGCAGTTTGTGCAAAACCAGTTTTTCCCGTCTTCGGATCGCCCGGAAATCCTCGTCGATCTCAACCTGCCGCAAAACGCCTCGATCAACGAAACACGCAAAGTCGTGGACCGCCTGGAAGCCACTCTCAAGGACGATCCGGACATTGAGCGCTGGAGCACTTACATCGGCCAGGGCGCAGTGCGGTTCTATCTGCCGCTGGATCAACAACTGGAAAACCCTTACTACGCGCAGTTGGTGATCGTCAGCAAAAGCCTGGAGCAGCGCACCGCCCTGAGTGAACGGCTGAACAAGCGTTTGCGTGAGGACTTCGTTGGCATCGGCAGCTACGTGCAACCGCTGGAAATGGGCCCGCCGGTGGGGCGTCCGCTGCAATACCGCATCAGCGGCGAAAACATCGACAAGGTGCGTCAGCACGCCATCGAGCTGGCGACGTTGCTGGATAACAATCCCCATGTCGGCGAGATGATTTACGACTGGAACGAACCGGGCAAAGTGCTGCGCATCGACATCAATCAGGACAAGGCGCGGCAGCTGGGCTTGTCTTCGGAGGATGTTGCGCAACTGATGAACAGCATCGTCAGCGGCTCGGCGGTGACCCAGGTACGCGACGATATTTACCTGATCAATGTCGTGGGCCGTGCCGAAGACGCCGAACGTGGCTCGCCCGAGACTCTGCAAAATCTGCAAATCGTTACGCCGGGTGGCACTTCGATTCCGCTGCTGGCGTTTGCCACAGTGCGTTATGAACTGGAGCAGCCGCTGGTCTGGCGTCGAGATCGCAAGCCGACGATTACCGTCAAGGCGGCGGTGGCTGATGACATGCAGCCTACCGATCTGGTCAAACAGCTGAAGCCGGACATCGACAAGTTCAATGCCGGGTTGCCGACCGGTTATAAAGTCGCCACGGGCGGTACGGTCGAAGAAAGCAGCAAGGCTCAGGGCCCGATTGCCAGTGTGGTGCCGTTGATGATCTTCCTGATGGCGACGTTCCTGATGATCCAGTTGCACAGCGTGCAGAAGCTGTTTCTGGTGGCCAGCGTTGCGCCGTTGGGTTTGATTGGCGTGGTGCTGGCGCTGATCCCGACGGGTACGCCGATGGGCTTTGTGGCGATTCTGGGGATATTGGCGCTGATCGGCATCATCATCCGCAACTCGGTGATTCTGGTGACGCAGATTGATGCCTATGAGCGTGACGGTTATCTGCCGTGGGACGCCGTGGCCGAAGCCACCCAGCACCGCCGCCGCCCGATCCTGCTTACCGCAGCCGCCGCCAGCCTGGGCATGATCCCCATCGCCCGTGAAGTCTTCTGGGGCCCGATGGCCTACGCCATGATCGGCGGCATCATCATCGCCACCCTGCTGACATTGCTGTTTTTGCCAGCCCTGTATGTGGCCTGGTATCGGATTAAAGAACCGACTGATGAGCAGCGCAGAGAAGCGAAATCGAGCGGTGAGTCAGTGCATTCGAGTTGATCTCTTCGCGGGCAAGCCTCGCTCCCACAGGAGATCCGCGTTCCCAGGTTGGAATGCAGCCACTGTGGGAGCGGTGCTTGCCCGCGATAAGGGCGACTCGGTTTCAGATCCAGATAGCATCCTGGCCAGCAATTTGGCTGGTCACGTTCCCACAGGGGATTGAGTTCTCAGGCTGGAATGCCGTCACTGTGGGAGCGGTGCTTGCCCGCGATAGGAGCGACTCGGTTTCAGAGGGCAGACACATCCGGCCACGCAATCAAACTCCAGCAGTTATCAGCCTGAACTAGCTTTTGAATTCTCGGAAAGCTCAGAGGCAATGGAATGCGCTCACCTCATCAATCTCATCAGCTACGCATTGGAAGAGTTAGCGAGCAGGGCCGTATTTATCTGGTAACCGTTAACACTAAAGATCGCCAGCCAATCTTCACTGACTGGAAGATGGGACGTCTTGTTGCGCAGCAGTTCAGACATGCGGAGCAAGAGGACCTTATTCAGTCACTTGCCTGGGTAGTCATGCCCGATCATTTCCACTGGCTGCTGGAGCTCAAGAGCAATTCGTTAAATCACGTGGTTGGTCGTACTAAATCCCGCGCCTGCCTCGCGATCAATTCTTCGCATGGCCGCACTGGCAGTATTTGGCAGCAAAGCTTTCATGATCACGCGCTTCGCAAAGAAGAGGACCTTAAGTCTTTGGCCCGCTACATCATCCTCAATCCCGTGCGAGCAGGGCTGGTAAAGCGGGTTGGAGATTATCCGCTTTGGGATGCGGTCTGGATCTAAAACCGAGTCGCCAATATCGCGGGCAAGCACCGCTCCCACAGTGACTGCATTCCAACCTGGGAACTCAGATCTCCTGTGGGAGCGGTGCTTGCCCGCGATATTGGCGACTCGGTTTCATGCCCTTCTCCCGCCCCGCATCAGTGCATCTTCCCTCGTCTCATTCACCGGTTTACTCCTATCTCGTGGCCCCCGGTGCCTCTTGAGCCGCGCACCAAATAGGTATGCGCTTGCACCGCGGTGAAGCATTTAATTCATTTATTTTAATTGTTGAATTATTTAATTCTTAGTCCTAGTCTGTTCCTCGACACGCCTTCTGGCGACTTCTTGCAACGAGTGAGACGGGGGAGCAACACATGACTGTGAAAGTACTCTTGAGCCTGGCGGTCGCGACCGCATTTTCGGCCTCCACCTGGGCGGCGGACTGGACGGTGGGTGCCAACGTCGGCAACGTCCCGTGGGAGTTCCAGGATGCAAAAGGCGAGATCGTCGGTTTCGAAGTCGATGTCGTCAAAGAAGTCGCCAAGCGCGCCGGCAAGACCGTCGAGTTCGTCAATATCCCCTTCAATGGCCTGTTCAGCGCGGTGCAGTCCAAGCGCGCCGATATTGCGATTTCCTCGATCACCATCACCCCCAAGCGTCTTGAGTCAGTGGCGTTTGCCCAGCCGTACTACGACAGCGACCAGTCGCTTTCGGTGCTGACCAAGTCGGGTATCGATGGCCTCAAAGGCATGCAGGGCAAGGTCGTCGGCGTTGACACCGGGTCTACCGGTGACATGTGGGTCACGGCGCATCAGGGCGAATACAAGTTCGGCGATGTTTCCCGCTACGAAGGCCTGTCCCCGGCCATGCTCGACCTCGCGTCCGGGCGCATGGACGGCTACATCAGCGATATCCCGGCGGTCCTGTACTACATCAAGGACAAGCCGCAATACAAAGTCGTGGCTCGTATCCCGACTGGCGAGAAGTATTCGTTGATGCACGCCAAGGGCTGGGAATCCGCGACTCAAGTCAACGACATCATCAGCGCCATGAAAAAGGAAGGCGTGATCGCCGGTCTGCACAAGAAGTGGTTCGGCGCCGATGCTGATGCCGACTCCAGCACCGTCAAAGTTGTCGATGTCCTCAAGTAAACGCTGACTGTTCAACCAGGCGCTGCGGCGCCGTCACTAAGGAATCGCAATGGAGTTGGTGCAGACTTTCTTCAACTGGGGCGTATTCGTCGACGCATTGCCGCTGATGCTGCGTGGCCTCGGGGTGACGGTGTTGCTGGGCGTGGTCAGTATCGTGCTTGGCCTGGTCGGCGGTTTGCTGCTGGCCATGCTGCGCCTCTACAGCTACGCACCGATCCGCTTGCTGGCACGCATCTACATCGACGTGATGCGCTCCATACCGCTGCTGGTGCTGCTGGTTCTGATCTATTACGCGCTGCCGTTCGTGGGCATCCGCCTGTCCTCGTTTGCCGCAGCGACCGCGGCGTTGTCCCTGGTGTCATGCGCTTATTCGGCGGAGATTTTCCGCTCCGGTATTGAAGCCATCCCGCGCGGCCAGTTCGAAGCCGCCGCTTCTCAGGGCATGAGTTTTTTCAACACCATGCGCGACGTGATCCTGCCGCAAGCCATGCGCATCGTCATGCCGCCAATGACCAGTAACTGCATCAACGTCATGAAAGACACGGCGTTGGCGTCGGTTGTGGCTATGCCCGATCTGCTCAAACAGGCGACTCAAGCCCAGGCGCTGGCCGCCAACCCGACTCCATTGGTGGGTGCGGCGATCATGTACCTGCTGTTGCTGCTGCCTTTGGTGCAATTGGTGAGCTGGGTTGAGCGGCGCAACGGCTCCGGGAGGAAGAACTGATGAGCGCTGTTATTGAAATTGAAGGCGTCGCCAAGTTTTATGGGCAGTTTCAGGCCCTGGCAGACATCAACCTGTCGGTGGAGCAGGGTGAGGTGGTGGTGATTCTCGGGCCTTCGGGTTCCGGAAAGTCCACGTTGATCCGCTGCATCAATCTGCTTGAGGAATACCAGCAAGGCGACATTCGCGTGGCTGATCAGCGGGTCGAGAGCGGCCCGAAGCTGGCCGGGATTCGTTGCGAAGTCGGCATGGTGTTCCAGAACTTCAATCTCTATCCGCACATGACCGTGCTTGCCAATGTGGCCCTGGCACCGGTGCGTGTGCGCGGCATGTCACGCCGCGATGCCCAGGACCGCGCACGGCTGCTGCTGGAAAAGGTCGGCATGAGCGCTCACGCGGAAAAATACCCCGGCCAGTTGTCCGGCGGTCAGCAGCAGCGGGTCGCAATCGCCCGGACCATGGCGATGGAACCCCGAGTGATCCTGTTTGATGAACCGACTTCAGCCCTGGACCCGGAAATGGTCGGCGAAGTGCTGGACGTGATGCAGAACCTGGCGCGCTCGGGCGTGACCATGGTGGTGGTCACCCATGAAATGGGCTTTGCCCGCAAGGTCGCCGACCGAGTGATCTTCATGGAGAACGGCCGGATCATCGAACAGAACAACCCCCACGATTTCTTCACGGCCCCTCAGGAGCCGCGTACTCAAGCCTTCTTGCAGGCCATCCTGCACCACTGATCTTTTTGGAGACTGCCCACGTGAACGCCCTCGATATGAGTTATGTCCGTAGCCAATTCCCGATGCTGGCCGACGGCTACGCCTACCTGGATAACGCGGGTGGTTCCGCCGTGCTCGGCCGTGTGGCGGACCGGGTGCGCGATTACCTGCTTAACAGCAGCGTGCAATTGGGCGCTTCCTACGGGGGCTCTGTCTCGGCGGGCGAGCGGGTGATTCAGGCCCGTGAATCCGTGGCGCAACTGATCAACGCCTACCACCCTGAAGAATGCGTGATGGGCGGTTCGACCACGCATCTGTTGCAGATCCTGTGTCGGGCCATCGCGCCGTCGATCAACAGCGGTGACGAAATCATCGTCACCAATTGCGACCATGAAGCCAACATCGGCCCGTGGCAGCGGCTGTGCGAAGAGCGCGGCGCGACCTTGCGGGTCTGGTCCGTGGACCCGTCGAGTCTGGAACTGGAACTCAAAGATCTGGATGCACTGCTCAACTCGTGTACCCGCTATGTGGCCATGACTCACGCCTCGAACATCCTCGGCAGCGTCAACCCGGTGGCCGAAGTCGCCCGGCGCGTGCATGCCGTAGGTGGCAAGTTGTGCGTCGACGCCGTGGCCTATGCGCCCCATCGTCTGGTGGATGTCCAAGCCAGCGGCGCTGACTATTACGTGTTCAGTTTCTACAAGGTGTTCGGCCCACACTTCGCCGTGTTGTGGGGCCATCGCGAAGCGCTGCTGGAACTGCCGAGCCTCAACCACTTTTTCATTGGCCAGGAAGTCATCCCCTACAAGCTGCAGCCGGGCAACCTCAACTACGAACTGTCCTACGGCTGCATGGGCATCAGCGATTACCTGCTGGATATCGGCCAGCGCCTGGGCGCCACCGGCACGCCACGTCAGGTTATGCAGGCGGCGTTCGATGCCTTTGAAGTGCAGGAAGATTTGCTCGCAGAAACCCTGCTGGCCTTCCTGCGTAATGCGCCCGGCGTGCGCATCATCGGCAAGCCTCGGGTCACTGCAGGGGATCGAGTGCCGACCATCAGTTTTGTGGTCGCGGGTGTGCAGTCCGAAGCCATCGTGCGCCGTATCGATGCCGAGCAGATCGGTATCCGTTTTGGTGACTTCTACGCTCGGCACCTGATCGAAGAGTTGGGTCTGACCCAACACGGCGGCGTGGTGCGTGTTTCCATCGCGCATTACAACACCGTCGACGAGATGCAGCGGCTGGTCGAGCACTTGGCTCGGGCGATAACCGATTTGCGCCAATCCTGATTTCTGCGAGCGATATTCATGCCTGTACCTCAAACCCTTGCCGAGCTGCGTGCGGCCATCGTTGAGCAACAAGACCGCCTGACCGCGCGCATGCGTGACGCGGCGCATTACCTCAACGAGCACCCGCATGACGTGGCGCTCAATACGGTGGCTGCATTGGCGACGCGCTCGGGTATTGCCTCTTCGGCCTTCATACGTCTGGCCAAAGCCCTGGGTTTCAACGGTTTCAGCGACTTGCAGCGGCTGTTCAAAGCGCCACTGCAACAGGCAGGCTCTTCCAGCTTCAGCGAGCGCATCCGCCACTACCACGGCGAAGAGTTGCTGGAAGACCCGACCGATGTGGGCGCGATCCTCACCGCGTTCAGCCGGGCCAATATCGTGTCCCTGGAGCATTTGGCCGAGGGCCAGCAAGTCGAGGCGCTGGAAAAGGCCATCACTTTGCTGCAACAGGCACGCACCACCTTTGTGGTCGGCATGCGCCGCTCGTTTCCCATGGCCAGTTATCTGAGTTATGCCTTGAGCCGCGTCGGTCGCCGCGCCGTGCATATCAGCGGCCTGGGTGGTTCGTTGCGTGAGCAGGTCGGCGCACTGCACGCCGATGATGTGCTGGTGGCGGTAAGTTTTCCGCCCTATGCCCAGGAAACCATCGAAGCCTGTCAGCAGGCAGCGGCCGCGGGCACGCCCATCGTGGCGATCACCGACAGCATTATCAGCCCGATCAGCCAGCGTGCGGCGGTGATCATTGAAGTCAACGATGCCGAACTGCTGGGCTTTCGGTCCCTTACGGCAGCGTTCTGTGTGGCTCAAACCCTGGCGATGGGTCTGGCCTTCCGCGACGGTCAGTCCCTCAGCGGGCCCGATCATGACGCTTTGAACAATATCGATTGCTGAGCCACGGCTCGGCGGTCTTGCGTGAACCCAACCATCTGCGCCTGTGCAGGAGATTGCTTCTATGGCTTTACCCCTTCGCGATCTGGTCGGTTACGGCCGAAACCGCCCTCAGGGCACATGGCCTAACGGCGCACGCCTGGCCATCAGTCTGGTCATCAACTACGAGGAAGGCTCCGAACGCTCCCTGGCCATGGGCGACCCGGATCAGGAAAGCATGACCGAATGGGGCAGCTATCAGTTTCCCGATGGCGTGCGCAACCTGGCCATGGAATCCATGTACGAATATGGCTCGCGGGTTGGTATCTGGCGGATCCTCGAGATTCTCGAGAAGGCCGGCGTACCCTCGACCTTCCATGCCTGCGCCGTCGCCTTCGAACAGAACCCTGACGTGGCCAAGGCTGCCGTCGCCCTGGGCCATGAGGTGTGCAGCCACGGTTATCGCTGGGAAGAAGTCTTTCGCCTTACCGAAGCCGAAGAGCGCGAACACATTCGCCTGGCAATCGAATCGTTTGAGCGCACCTGCGGCAAGCGTCCGGTGGGCTGGTACTGCCGGTATGGTGCCAGCGTGCGGACCCGGCGACTGGTGGCCGAGGAGGGCGGCTTTCTTTACGACTCAGACGCTTATAACGATGACGTGCCGTACTTCGTCGACGTCGAAGGCAAGCAGCGTCTGGTGGTGCCGTATACCAGCGACGTGAACGACTTTCGTTACTGGAACTCCCCCGGTCTGTCTCAGGCGTCGGACTTCTTCGAGTACATGAAAGAAAGCTTCGAAGTGCTCTATGACGAGTCGGCCGACGGTTTGCGCATGATGTCCGTGGGGCTGCACCCGCGCATGGTTGGCCGTCCGGGTCGGGTTCGGGCGCTCAAGCGCTTTATCGAATACGCCCAAGGCCATGAGGGCGTGTGGTTCGCCACCCGCGAGCAGATTGCGCAAGCCTGGCTGGCCCGCGGCTGAGGAGATCTATCCCATGCAGGCATTTGATGTAGTGGTGCGCAACGCCAAGGTGATCACGGCGGCGGATACCTTCGTCAGTGACATCGGCATTCGCGACGGCAAAATCGTTGCACTGGGTCTGGACCTGGGCAGTGCTCTGCGGGAGATCGATGCGGGCGGGCGTTCGGTAACGCCTGGGGGTATCGACAGCCACGTGCATCTGGATCAGCCCACGGGCGACGGTTCGGTGATGGCTGACGATTTCGAAAGTGGAACCCGGTCGGCGGCCTGTGGCGGCACAACCACGGTGATCCCGTTCGCCTGCCAGCAGAAAGGCCAGAGCCTGCGTGCGGCGGTCGAGGATTATCACCGACGGGCCGATGGCAAGCCATTGATCGATTACGCCTTCCATCTAATCGTCACCGATCCCACCGAAGATGTTCTCAGCCGTGAACTGCCCGAGCTGATCGCCGAGGGTTATACCTCGTTCAAGATCTACATGACCTACGACGCGCTAAAGCTCGACGACCGGCAGATTCTTGAAACCCTGTCGGTGGCCCGCGCCGAAGGGGCGATGGTCATGCTGCATGCCGAGAACAGCGACTGTATCGCCTGGCTGACCGAGCGTCTGCTGGCCGCGGGGCTGGCGGCGCCGCGTTATCACGCCAGCTCGCGGCCGATGCTGGTGGAGCGTGAAGCCACCCATCGCGCCATCGCATTGGCCGAGCTGGTGGATGTTCCGATTCTGATCGTCCACGTGTCCGGCCGTGAAGCCATCGAACAGATCCGCTGGGCGCAGGATCATGGCTTGAAGGTGTATGCCGAAACCTGCCCGCAGTACCTGTTCCTGACCGCTGATTCTTTGGGCTGTGATGACAGTTTCGAGGGCGCCAAGTGCATCTGCAGCCCACCGCCACGGGATGCTGCCAATCAGCAAGTGATCTGGGACGGTTTGCAGAATGGCTCGTTCGCGGTGTTCTCGTCGGATCACGCGCCGTTTCGCTATGAAGGACCAGACGGCAAGCGCGCCCATGGTGAGCAGGCTCCGTTCTCGGAAATCGCCAACGGCATCCCCGGCATCGAGACGCGCATGGCGTTGCTCTGGTCCGAAGGGGTGTGCAGCGGGCGTATTACGGCCCAGGAGTTCGTGGCCCTGACATCGACCAATGCCGCCCGAATGTATGGTCTATACCCGCGCAAAGGCAGCATTGCGATTGGTGGCGATGCGGATCTGGTGATATGGGACGAGGGGCTGGATCTTGAGCTGCACAATGACCTGTTGCATCACCGCGTCGACTACACACCTTACGCAGGCATGCGCCTGAACGCCTGGCCTGCGCTGACATTGGCTCGGGGTGAGATTGTCTGGGACGGCCAGGCTCGTGGCGAGCCGGGGCGAGGGCAGTTCTTGCCCTGCGCAAGACCAGAGCCGGCCAAGGCGAGGCGGCGTAGAGGTTTTTGAGAACGCGAATTCTGTAGGAGCTGCCGAAGGCTGCGAACGGCGGTGAATCAGACAAACCGCGTTCGTCGCCGTCGTAGCCTCCGACAACTCCTACAGGGACCTAGTCATGCCTGGGATGCTGCGTTCGCTTAAAAATCCCCCCACAACTGCTGTGCCACGCTCAATGCCACAACTGGGGCGGTTTCGGTGCGCAGGACCCGTGGGCCCAAGCGGGCGGCGTGGAAGCCGGCGTCTTGTGCCTGGTCAACTTCGGCGTCATTCAGGCCGCCTTCAGGGCCGATCAAAAAAGCCAGGGTGGTCGGCTTGCTGTGGCTGGTCAGCGGTTCTGCCACTGGGTGCAGCACCAGTTTCAGCTCGGCATCGCTGTTCTTGAGCCATTGCGCCAGAGGCATGGGCGGATGAATGACCGGCACCACCGAACGACCGCATTGCTCACAGGCGCTGATCGCGATCTGCTGCCAGTGGGTCTGGCGTTTCTCGGCGCGTTCGTCCTTTAGGCGCACTTCGCAGCGCTCGCTGACAATCGGCGTGATTTCCGTCACGCCCAGCTCGGTGGCTTTCTGGATCGCCCAATCCATCCGCTCGCCACGGGACAAGCCCTGGCCCAGATGAATGCGTAACGGTGATTCGGTTTGCCCAGCGAAGGTCTCGTCGAGTTGGACACGCACGCGCTTCTTGCCGACTTCCAGCAGCGTGCCGCGAAATTCATGGCCGGAGCCGTCGAACAGCTGCAACGCATCGCCTTCAGCCATGCGCAGAACCCGGCCGATGTAATGGGCCTGGGCTTCAGGCAACTCGTGCTCGCCAAGGCTGAGCGGGGCGTCGATGAAAAAGCGGGACAGTCTCATGGTGGGTCTCTGAAGTCGGGTAGATCGCAAATCCCCTGTGGGAGCGGTGCTTGCCCGCGATAAGGTTTAGGCGATCTAAAGTGAATCGCGTCCAGCCTTATCGCGGGCAAGCACCGCTCCCACAGAGGGCATCGCATTTCAAGTCAACACTGGTTTTTAACCCGGATCACGAAAATCCGGATGGAAATTCTCGCGCACTGCAACGCTGATGCTCGAACGGGTCGCGATGTCGATGCCTTCGGTGGCGACTTCGGCCAGGAAGTCGATTTGCTCCGGCGTGATCACATAGGGCGGCAGGAAATACACCACGCTGCCCAGTGGACGCAACAGCGCACCGCGTGACAGCGCATGTTCAAAGACTTTCAAGCCACGGCGTTCCTGCCAGGGGTAGGCGGTTTTGGTCGCTTTGTCCTGGACCATCTCGATGGCCAAGGCCATGCCGGTCTGGCGCACTTCGGCCACGTTCGGGTGATCGACCAAGTGTGCGGTGGCCGTCGCCATTCGCTGTGCCAGAGCCTTGTTGTTCTCGATGACGTTGTCCTGCTCGAAAATATCCAGCGTAGCCAACGCCGCCGCGCACGCCAGCGGATTGCCGGTGTAGCTGTGAGAATGCAGGAAGGCGCGCAGCGTCGGGTAGTCGTCGTAGAACGCGTCGTATACGTCGTCAGTGGTCAGGACCGCCGCCAAGGGCAGGTAACCGCCGGTCAGCGCCTTGGACAAACACAGGAAGTCCGGGCGAATGCCGGCTTGCTCGCAGGCAAACATAGTCCCGGTCCGCCCGAAGCCGACGGCGATTTCGTCGTGAATCAAATGCACGCCGTAACGATCGCAGGCTTCGCGCAGCAGTTTGAGGTACACCGGGTGATACATGCGCATGCCGCCCGCGCCCTGAATCAACGGCTCGACGATGACCGCCGCCACCGTGGCGTGGTTTTCAGCGAGGGTCTGTTCCATGGCGGCGAACATATTGCGCGAGTGTTCTTCCCAACCCATGCCTTCAGGGCGATGGTAGCAATCCGGGCTTGGCACCTTGATGGTGTCCAGCAGCAGCGCTTTATAGGTTTCAGTGAACAGTGGCACGTCGCCCACTGACATCGCGGCCATGGTTTCGCCGTGGTAGCTGTTGGTCAGCGTGACGAAGCGCTTCTTGTCCGGCTTGCCGCGATTGAGCCAGTAGTGAAAGCTCATTTTCAACGCGACTTCGATGCAGGACGAACCGTTATCGGCGTAGAAGCAGCGGGTCAGGCCTTCCGGAGTGAGCGCGACCAGGCGTTCCGACAACTCGATAACCGGCTGGTGGCTGAAACCGGCGAGGATGACGTGTTCCAGCTGATCGACCTGATCCTTGATGCGCTGATTGATACGCGGGTTGGCGTGGCCGAACACATTCACCCACCAGGAACTGACGGCGTCCAGATAGCGTTTGCCTTCGAAGTCTTCGAGCCACACACCTTCGCCGCGCTTGATCGGGATCAGCGGCAGGCTTTCGTGATCTTTCATCTGGGTGCAGGGGTGCCACAAGACCTTGAGGTCACGTTGCATCCATTGATTATTCAGGCTCATTGGCTTTCTCCGGCTTCCGGCTCGCAGGGTACGCGAACGAACAATCGCGCAAGCCTATGCAATGCCTGGCTATCGAACAACCTCTAGTGCCAATTGGTTGGGCGTACGAGCACTGTCACGCGGCCAACACCGGCCCCGTAGGAGCGCGCTTGCCCGCGATTGCGGTGGTTCAGTCGAAAAATTATCGTCTGACTAGACGCTATCGCGGGCAAGCGCGCTCCTACAGAAAAAGCATTCCAATCATGCGGGTTCTTAGGTTTGATGAGCCCTCGATGTACACCACTGGCAGGCCTTCAACGGCTGGCGTATCCTTCGCGCTCTTTGACGTCTCGGGCTTCATTTTCCGAAACTTCCTACGTTTTATTTCGGAGTTTGCTGAATGCTTTCTGGTTGGCTGCGCGCCTGTGCGCTTTTGGTAGTTGGGCTGGTCAGCGTTTCGGCGCTCGCTAATGAAAAACAACATACGGCTATCGTGGTCGGCGGCGGTCTTGCGGGCCTGACCACGGCGTATGAGCTGCAGGCCAAGGGCTGGCAGGTCACCGTGCTGGAAGCCAAACCAAGCCTGGGCGGCCGTTCCGGTCTGGCCACCAGCGAATGGATTGGCAACACCAAGGCGCAGCCTGCGCTGAACCAGTACCTGGACCGTTTCAAGCTGGCCACCGTGCCTGCGCCGGAATTCGTGCGTACGCCGGGTTACCTGATTGATGGCGTTTATTTCACCAAAGCCGATCTGGCATTGAAGCAGCCAGCCACCGCCGAAGCCATGAAACGCTACGACGAGACCCTGGACAACCTGGCGCGCTCCATCGACAACCCGGAAAACCCGGCTCCAAACAGCACCCTGTTTGCCCTGGACCAGATCAACGTCGCCAACTGGCTGGATCGTCTGAAGCTGCCGGAAACGGCTCGTCAGTTGATCAACCAGCAGATTCGTACCCGCTATGACGAACCTTCGCGTCTGTCGCTGCTGTACTTCGCGCAACAGTCCCGGGTTTATCGCGACATCGACGACCGTGACCTGCGCGCTTCCCGTTTGCCGGGTGGCAGTGCGGTATTGGCCGAAGCCTTCGCCAAACAGATCAAGACCATCAAGACCAATTCGCCAGTGTCCGCGATCATCCAGGAAAAGGATGGCGTGACGGTCAAGGCGGGCGCAGTGGGTTACAGCGCTGATTACGTGGTGCTGGCCGTGCCGTTGCGGGCACTGAACAAGATCCAGATGACCCCGGCGCTGGACGCTCAGCACATGGGCGCGATCAAGGGCACCAACTACGGCTGGCGCGACCAGATCATGCTCAAGTTCAAGACGCCTGTGTGGGAAAGCAAGGCGCGCATGTCCGGCGAAATCTTCAGCAACACCGGCCTGGGCATGCTGTGGATCGAGCCTGCCGTCAAAGGTGGCGCCAACGTGGTGATCAACCTGTCCGGCGACAACGCCCGCATCATGCAGTCGTTCGGTGACAAGCAGTTGGTGGATCAGGTGCTGATTCGTCTGCACACCTTCTATCCACAGGCGCGCGGCGCCTACACCGGCTACGAAATCCGTCGTTACAGCGTTGACCCGTCCACCGGCGGTTCCTACCTGGCCTTCGGTCCAGGGCAGATCAGCAAGTACTGGCGCCTGTGGGAAAAGCCGGTGCTGCGTGTAGCCTTCGCCGGCGAGCACACCGACACCCTTTATCCTGGCACCGTGGAAGGCGCTTTGCGTTCTGGCCAACGGGCAGCCAGTCAGGTCCAGGATCTGGCGGCTGGCAAGTCGTTCGAACCGGTCAAAGTCGCGCCGCCTAAAGCAGCCGATGCGCCGAAAGAGTCCAACGGCAACTTCTTCAGCAACCTGTTCGGCGGTTCGTCTGACAAGGCCGAAGCCAAGAAGCCTGAACCAGTAAAAGCTGCTGACGATAGCAAGGCGAAAGAGAAGGGCTTCTTCTCCTGCCTGTTCGGTTGCGCTGACGAGCCGGTTGCCAAGCCGGTGGAGAAAGCACCCGAGCCAGCACCGGCTCCAGCGCCTGTACCCGTAGTTGCGCCTGTGGTTGAACCAGCCAAGCCAGAGCCAGCCAAAGCCGAGCCCGCGAAAAAGGCCCCGGCCAAACACGCCGAGCCGGCGAAGAAGACACCCGCTCAGGTAGAAGCAGCGAAGAAAGAAGCGGCTAAAAAAGAAGCTGCCAAGAAAGAGGCGGCAAAGAAAGAAGCCGCTAAAAAAGCAGCGGCCAAGGCAAAAGCCGAGGACGCCAAGAACTGATTGAGTTCTGGCTGAAATGAAAAAGGCGCGGTGCTGATCACCGCGCCTTTTTTTGTGTGACGTCCAGCTAATAGGTACCGATATTCCCTGTGGGAGCGGTGCTTGCCCGCGATAAGGACACCTCGGTTCGCCGGTAGGATCACCTAAACCTTATCGCGGGCAAGCACCGCTCCCACAGGGGATCACCGTCGCCAAATATCCCGTAACCAACGTGTCATTGTGCGCAACGGCTCGACAGCTAGCCTTGGGAGCACCTCTCCAAGCAAGGATGCTTCGATGCTGCCGCTGTTGCGAATCCTCACCTGTATTGCTTTCACCTTCGCTGCACTTAACGCCCACGCCGATCAATGCCCTGACTGGACGCCAGCCAAGGCACGTAGCTCCATCATCTCGCTACAGGCCCAGATCGCTGAATGGGACGACAGCTATCATCGGCAAGGGATTTCCCTGATCGCCGACGAGCTTTACGACCAGTCTCGCCAGCGGCTGGCGTTCTGGCGCTCATGCTTCGCCAAGCCCGCAGCGGTGCTGGATAACCCGCTCAGAACCGCCTCCGGCCCGATCACACACCCCGTGCCGCACACCGGCGTCAGCAAGTTGCTAGACGAGGCCGCCGTGCAGGCCTGGCTCAAGGGCCGCACTGATCTGTGGATCCAGCCCAAAGTCGATGGCGTCGCCGTGACGCTGGTGTACCAACAGGGCCAGCTGGTTCAGGCCATCAGTCGCGGGGATGGCGTCAGCGGCCAGGACTGGACCCATCATGCGCGGCGGGTCCCGGGAATCCCCGCGCAATTGCCCTGGCAGGAAACCCTGGTGCTGCAAGGCGAGTTGTATCTGCGTCTGGACGAGCATGTGCAGGCAACGGCGGGGAGCGTCAACGCGCGCAGCAAAGTCGCCGGGATGCTGGCTCGCACTGCGTTGAGCGAGCATGACGCCGCGCTGATCGGGCTCTTCGTCTGGGATTGGCCGACCGGGCCGGCATCCATGTCCGAGCGGATGGCTGGTTTGAAAGCGCTGGGCTTTGACGACAGCGCCCATTACAGCCAGCCGCTGGATAACTTTGCTCAGGCCCAACGCTGGCGCGAGTACTGGTATCGCAACCCGCTGCCGTTTGCCACTGACGGGGTGATCATCCGTCAGGGGCAGCGTCCGCCGGCACAGCGTTGGCAAGCGAAGGCTCCTTATTGGATCGCCGCCTGGAAATACCCTTACGCACAAGTGCTGGCTGATGTGCGTCGGGTCAATTTCAACATTGGCCGCAGTGGCAGAATCACGCCGGTGCTGGATCTCGTGCCGGTGCGCCTCGATGATCGACAGATCAGCCGCATCAGCGTTGGCTCGTTGCAACGCTGGCAGGCGCTGGATATTCGTCCTGGCGACCAGATAGCCGTCAGTCTGGCAGGGCTGACGATTCCGCGTCTGGATAGCGTGGTTACGCGCAACGTCGAACGCGCTGAACTGTGGGTTCCACGGGCTGAGGATTTCCATGGTCTGAGTTGCTGGCGTGCTACGCCCGGATGTGAAAGTCAGTTTCGCGCGCGATTGAGCTGGCTCGGCGGCAAGAAAGGGCTGGGGCTTGTGGGAGTCGGCCCGGGAACCTGGGAGAAGCTGGTAAACGCTGGACGAATTGACGGTCTGGTGGATTGGTTGACCCTGGATCAGGGCGGGCTTGCTAACATTCCCGGCCTCGGACCGCGCAGCAGCGCTAAACTACTCGACAGTTTGCAAGGTGCCCGGCAACAGCCGTTCGCAACGTGGCTAAAGGCTATCGGGTTGCCGCCTGCCGGGGATGCCGATTTGCACGAGGGTTGGCAGGCCTTGGCCGGCCGCACAGCTGAACAATGGCAGGCACAGCCGGGCGTTGGCGCAGGTCGTGCCGCGCAACTGGTTGCCTTCTTTGCGCATCCTGAGGTTCAGGCATTGAGCGAGCAGTTACGCTCGCAGGGTATTCAAGGTTTTTAGTTTTTGTGCCGGGTATTTCATGTTCACGCCCGGACGTCATGGTTATCAAAAGGAGTTCATATGAAAGTTTTTTCCCCGCTGGTCCTGCTGACCTGGTGCGGGCTGCTGGCGACTCCGTTGCTGGCAGCCGAGCAAGCACCTGAGCCTAATGGCTGCCTGGCGAAGAGTCAGGAGATCAGTACAAAAATTGAACAGGCCAAGACTGATGGCAATAAAGAACAACAGACGGGTCTGGAAAAAGCCCTGAGCGAGACCAAGGCCAATTGCACGGAAGCATCGTTGCTCAAACAGCGTGAACAGAAAGTGCTGGATGCCAAGCGCGAAGTCAGTCGCCGTCAGGCCGACCTGAACAAAGCCATGGCCAAAGGCGACCCGGAGCGGATCAACAAGCGCAAAGACAAACTGGCCGAATCACGCAAAGAACTGCAAGACGCCCAGACCGAGCTGGAAGAGTTACTGCCGGAGGATTGATGAGGCGCATTGCAACACCTGTACCTGTGGGAGCGAGCCTGCTCGCGAAGAGGGCTTATCAGTCGGCACATCTCTGGCGTCTGGAATACCGCCTTCGCAAGCAAGCTTGCTCCCACAGGTCCATCATCGCCATCAGTAACTGCGAAACTCCTTGTGACACGCCTCACACGCCGCTTCGACCTTGCTCATCGCCGGTGTCAGGGTGCTGTTTTTAAAGGGGCGTTCATTGCTGGCCGTCACTAGCTCACCGGTCGCTGACTCCAGCGAGCGGGCCAGTTCCTCGAAACGCTTCTGCTTCTGCCAGACGTCGTCCTTGGCGCTGGTGTGATCCGCCTCTTTGACTTGTGGGAAATGCTTCCAGGGTTCGTGGGCGAGGCCATCGAGTTTGAGGGCGCCGTCGCTGAAGCGCTGACCATCGAACGCCACACGTCCACGCAGCATGCCGCCCAGGTCTTCGCTGGTCTTGAGCATTTGCTTGAAGATCGCCTTGCGCTGACCCAGCGGCGAGTCAGGGTCCACGCCGCCGCAAGCGCTCAACGTCATACAGGTCAGCAGGACTACGCCTAGCTTCTTCAACACAGTTTTTTCAACATCGTGATCAACCCAGCCAGAGGATAACGCCGGCCAGTATCCTCGGCTGATCGGCGTAGTCCAGCGCTGAATTGCCGCAGTCACGCAGGCATTGGCGTGGCCGAGGCTACGAACAGGCCGACGATCAACCCCAGGCCGACCAGCCAGGCCAGTGAGCGCAACGCTGCCCAATCAGCCAGATAGAAGATGATGTAAAGCAGGCGGCTGGTGATGAACAGCACCGCAACCACGTCGATGGTCACCAACTGCGCGTTACCGGCGATGTGGGCGATGATCACCGCGGCGGCGAAGCCGGGCAGCACTTCGAAGCTGTTGAGCTGCGCCGCATTGGCGCGGGCCGGCAGACCTTCCAGGTTGTTCAGGAAATTGCGCGGGTTGTGGTTGTGCTTGCCATTGAACTTGCCACTCGAATACTTGGCGATACCCGCACAGATGATCGGCAGAATAATCGCGATCAATACGCACCAGAAAGCAACCGTCATAGCAGAATCCTTATAGTTTGAGTTTCATCACGAGCATACCCAGCAGGAC
>Ga0247806_10000556_pt1 | contig 22690 bp, 20 predicted proteins | sample UWRJL059202B1_FD_179935 | JGI IMG/M metagenome (GOLD analysis project Ga0247806, IMG submission 179935) | Plant litter microbial communities from Arlington Agricultural Research Station in Wisconsin, United States - UWRJ-L059-202B-1 | ecosystem: Environmental > Terrestrial > Plant litter >... | reverse complement strand
GCCCTTGCCCGATGAATTGTTGCGGTACCAGTCCGCCAGCCACACCATGTATTCGATGCCGCTTTTCATAGTGCTGGCTTTCATTTCATTTTTTATGATGTACGAAGCAAAGATGTTGCCCATGGTACTGTCTTCCCAGCCCGGCACTACGATCGGGATGTTCTTCTGCGCTGCCGCCAGCATCCAGCTGTTCTTCGGGTCGATCTCGTAATATTGTTCCAGCACACCGCTCAGCAACATTTTGTACATGTATTCATGCGGGAAATAGCGTTCGCCTTTGTCGTCTGCGTCTTTCCATATTTTATGGATGTGCTGCTGCAACCGACGGAAAGCTTCTTCCTCCGGGATGCAGGTATCCGTTACGCGGTTGTAATGATTTTCCAACAGGTCCCATTCTTCCTGTGGACTCAGGTCGCGGTAATTGGGTACGCGTTTGTAATGACTGTGCGCCACCAGGTTCATGATGTCTTCTTCCAGGTTGGCGCCGGTGCAACTGATGATCGACACTTTATCCTGCCGGATCATTTCGGCCAGGCTCAGGCCCAGTTCAGCCGTACTCATCGCCCCTGCCAGCGTGATCATCATTTTGCCGCCTTCTTCCAGGTGGGTTACATATCCTTTGGCCGCATCCATCAAAGCCGCCGCGTTGAAATGGCGATAATGGTGCTCTACAAATTGCGAAACGGGTCCTTTACTCATATTGATTGTTTAAGATGGCAAATGTAAATTTTTTTATGTTACCAGCTTTTGTACAGATCCCGGCTTCACAGGCGTCGCACTCTTGTACGGTGGTAATTGTCCGAACTGTGATTTTGAATGATTAAATGATTAACTATGATTAGGCTATTAAATGTTTACTGGAAATACCTAAACTTTCTAAACACCCTAAACTTCCTGAACCGTTAAAAATCTCCCTCAACAATTTTCAACCCTTCAACAACTTTCAACTAAACTTTCTAAACCCTCCAAACTTCTAAACCTTTCCATACATTTACAAACAACATTTACGCATGAAATTCCTCCTGCTCCTCGCTTTCATCTCCTTTTCTTCCGTCGCCCGCGCCCAGACCATCATCCAGCGCGATCCCGAAATCGAACAAATGGTAAAAGCCGTTTCACCCGATTCGCTGATCAGCTATATTAAAACGCTGGTGGGTTTCGGTACGCGGAACACCCTGAGCAGCACCACCGATCCAAAACGCGGCATCGGCGCAGCGCGCAACTGGGTACTGGACCGGTTCAACAGCATGGCTAAAAATGCACAAGGCAGGTTGACTGCGGTACTGGATACCGTTACGCTACAGCCCGACGGCAAAAGAGTGGACGCGCCCATTTTACTGGGAAATGTAATGGCCACCTTAAAAGGCACCGATCCCAGCGACAACCGCATTTTCGTTATAAGCGGTCACCTCGATAACATGCGCAGCAGCGTAATGGACCGCACCGGCGATGCACCCGGCGCCAACGACGATGCCAGCGGTGTGGCCGCGGTATTGGAATGCGCCCGCATAATGAGTACGCACCGCTTCCCTGCCACCATCATCTTTGTAGCGGTAAGCGGCGAAGAACAGGGGTTGCTCGGTTCCCATTTCATGAGCGAAAAAGCCAAACAACAAAAATGGAACATCGAAGCCGTGCTCAACAACGATATCATGGGCAGCAACAACAGCAACGAAACCAACATCATCAACAATACGCAGGTGCGCGTTTTCAGCGAAGGATTACCCGCCTATGAAACGGAAAAAACAGCCGCCAACATCCGCAACCTCGGGCTGGAGAACGATGGCAAAGCCAGGCAACTCGCCCGTTATGTAAAAGAAGTGGGCGAGCGATACGTAGATCACCTGGAAGTGGTGCTCATTTACCGCAACGATCGTTTTCTCCGCGGCGGCGACCACCTGCCCTATGTGCAGCGCGGCTTTGCGGCCGTGCGCATTACGGAGATGAACGAAAATTTTACCCGCCAGCACCAGGACGTACGCGTGGAAAACGGCATCGCTTATGGCGACGTGGTGGAACACATCGACGCGGAATATTTAAGAAAGAACACGGCGCTTAATTTAAGCAACCTCGCCTCGCTGGCAAAGGCACCCGCCATGCCCGATTCAGTCAAGATCGATGTAAAAAAACTGGGCAACGCTTCTTACTTATATTGGAAAGCACCGGTTAGCGGTAAAGTAAAAGGATACTACGTTCTGCTGCGCGAAACCACCAGCCCGGTATGGCAACGCAAATTTTTTACCACTGAACTCAACATACGGCTTCCCTATTCAAAAGACAATTATTTTTTCGCCGTACAATCCGTTAATGAAACCGGCAATGAAAGCCTGCCCGTAGTGCCCGCCGTAGGCAGGTAGCCTGCATCCCGGTTCATGACTTCGTGCACTGAATAATAGATCAGCACTGTCATCTTACCGCCTTCCCGGCAAAATATTCCGCGAAGCGATTCGTAAATAAATTTGTTGCTTTGGAATAGTATTTAGACATTTGTCTAAATATATAAATACTCTTTTGCTTGAATAATTTTTTTAAAGCCTTGAACGATCCCATCCGGCGCGACATTTTAGAGATGTTGAAGAAAGGCGACCTGACGGCGGGGGAGATCGCGGAACAGTTCAGCATCAGTAAGCCCAGCATCAGTCATCACCTCGACCTGTTGAAACAAGCCAGCCTGGTAACGTCGGTAAAAGAAGGACAGTTCATTTATTATTCGCTCAACACAACGGTGATCGATGAAATGCTGAAATGGTTCGTGCAGTTTAAAAGCAAAAAATAATTTTAAATAATGGTTTATGAAAAGAACTACGGTATTTTTTCTTTGCCTCGTCATCGCCCTGTTGCCCGCCCTTTACCTCGGCATCATATGGAATACGCTGCCCGACATTGTACCTACGCATTGGGGTACTTCCAGCAAACCGGATGCGTACGGTAAAAAAACAACGCTGATCGCTATGCCGGTGATCTTCGGGCTATTGGCTGCCGGTATCGCCGCGCTCATGCTCAACATCGACAAACTCGACCCAAAGAAAGGCGCAAACATAACACCTGCCGTGCGCACAAAACTGGCCTTGTCCATCAGTATTTTCCTGTCGGCCATTGCCCTGTACATCCTTTATGTAACGCAGGACGAAAAGCATGAACTGGGTAATTTCCTTTTCTTCCTCATTGGGCTTTTCTTCGCCTTCCTCGGCAACATCATGTATTCCATCAAGCAGAATTTTTTTATCGGCATGCGCCTGCCGTGGACGCTTTCGAATGAAGAAAACTGGAACAAAACCAACCGCCGGATGAGCGTACTGTTTTTCATCAGCGGTGTCGCCACCATCATCGCGGCATTACTGCTTCCTTCTTTGGTTGTAATCAGCATTGCGTTTGGTTCGGTGCTGTTATCGGCCCTGTACTGCACTGTTTATTCTTACCGCCTTTTCAGAAAAGAAAAATCAACCCTTCAATAAAGAAAGCATGAAAAAATTAACCGGCTTTATAGTCATTATCTTGTTGGCAGGGATTTCTGCCAGTGCACAATCCATCAATGGCAACTGGGAAGGCGACCTGGATGTGAATGGCACGGCCATTCCCATTGTATTCCACATTCAAACCGAAGGCAACGGTTTCACCGGTACATTCGACAGTCCCAAGCAAATGGCTTACGGCCTCGCCATCAGTAATATCCGCACCGGCGGCGACAGCATCATTCTGGAAATGGACGTGTTGAAAGGCCGCTATGCCGCCAAGCTGGGCGATAAAACAATGAACGGTTACTGGTACCAGGGCGGCGCCGTATTTCCATTAATGATGGAGCAGGTAAACGGCACCGTTAGTACGAGCGCGCCGGTACGGCCACAAACGCCCAAAGAACCTTTTAACTATACTTCCGAAGAGCTTACTTATTACAATACAGATAAATCCATCCGCTTTGGCGCAACATTCACGGTGCCTAAAAAGATTGCGGGTGTTGAATATTTCCGCGAACCCATTTACCCCACGGCCATCCTCATTACGGGGAGCGGGCAACAGGACCGGGATGAAACGATCATGGGTCACAAACCCTTTGCCGTGATCGCCGACCAGTTGAGCCGCCAGGGCATCGCCGTGCTGCGGATCGACGACCGCGGCACCGGTAACACAACGGGCAACTTCGATACATCCAACACGCGCGACTTTGCACTGGATGTGGAAGCCGCCATCGATTTCTTAAAAACGCGGAAAGACGTGGACCTGGACCGCATCGGCCTTATCGGCCACAGCGAAGGCGGCATGATCGCGCCGATGGTAGCTGCCAAAAGAAAGGACCTGAACTTTATCGTACTGCTCGCCGGCCCGGGGGTTCCCATCATCGACCTGATGAGCGAACAGATAGAAGCCGTAGCCCGATCTAAAAACAGTGCGCCCGAACTGGTAAAGGCCGGCAGCGAATTATTCCGCCTGGCGGCAACAACGATCAACAGCAATAAGGACACGGCCCTCGTGCGGCAAAAAATAATGCAACAGGTAGAAGACTGGGCTTCAAAAACAGGTAAATCAATATTGGAAAAAATGGAATTGTCAACAGCCGCAGCCCGCAAGGCTTATGTGAATGCGCAGGTGGATGCATTATTATCGTCCTGGTACCGCTACTTCCTGGCTTTCGATCCTTCCGTTTGGCTGAAGCAGGTGCGTTGCCGCGTACTCGCGCTCAATGGTGAAAAGGACATACAGGTAATGGCAGCCTCCAACCTCGCCGGTATCCGCGAGTCATTGCAAAGCGCGCACAACGCCGATTATACCATAACATCCCGTCCCGGGTTGAACCATCTTTTTCAAAACTGTAAAAAATGTACGGTGGAAGAATATGGCGAACTGGAAGAAACCTTTGACCCGGCAACCCTCCAGCTCATCATCGACTGGATAAAAAAATAAACAACGCTGCAATAAGAAAGCCCCTGCAAACGCAGGGGCTTCTTTTATTTCCAGGGATTTAATGCCTTATCTTTTTTTGCGTTTCAGCACGGTGTTTTCGCCGCTCGCTTCCACTTTTAAATGCAGCACCTGTTTGCTGTTGGCCACGTTAAAATAATAACTGGTTGTTCCTTCATAGGTCAGTTCCAATACAGAAGCTTCCAGTTCGTAACCTTCATATTTTTTTGCGATGGCCAGGGAAGCCGCCAGTGGAAGCTGGTCTTTGCTCACCCTGCGGGAAGTACCCACCAGTTCACCCTGCTCGTTGTAAGCCGCGTTCACGGTTTTGTCGTTCACCTTAAAATCGGCGAAATAAAAATCGCTTACCTTTTGCCAGTTCACCTGGCTGGCGCCGGCAAAGTCTTTTACAAATGCGGCATTCACGGTTTCAGTTACATTACTTGTTTCGCCTGCAAAGCTGGCGGTGCCCAACAACATTACCAATGCTGTTAAAGCGGTTTTGATCATTTTCATGTCTATACTTTTTTGTTGTTAAAAATTACTGCCTTCATGGCTTGGCAGCGTGATTACAAGACAAATGTATAAGCGCTGAAAAATCTTTATGGTCGCTTTGTGACCAGTGACAAAAATATTTTTTCGACCTCAGGAAAACAGGATTGAAAATGATGTAAACACACAGTGAAATTTTATAAGAACCAATACAGTCATGGTTTTGTCTGTTTTTCTTAACTAAATGCTAAAACCTGTTTTGTTATTGTTAAATAGTAAAAGTGGCAATAAACTTTTTTGTTTTTGCATGATCAGAATGCATAAAACACACAAAACCTATCTTTAAAGCTGTAAATAAAACACATGAATTACCTGGCCCATGCTTACCTGTCTTTTAACCACGGCGATATTTTAGCGGGCAATATGATCAGTGATTATGTGAAAGGGAAAACGCAGTACGATTATCCTCCGGGCATACAGGCCGGCATCCGGCTGCACCGGGCCATCGATGCGTACACGGATACGCACGAGGCAACGGCCGAACTGAAATCTTTTTACAGGCCGCAATACCGTTTGTATGCAGGCGCTTTTGCCGATGTAACCTATGATTATTTTTTAGCCAACGATGCGCAACAGTTTGCATCGGCCGCCGTTTTACAAAAATTTACGCAGCATACATACGAAGCCCTGGAAAAACAATCCCGGTATTTCCCTGCGCCCTTTGCCCGCATGTTTCCTTATATGCAACAACAGGACTGGCTGTACCATTACCGGTTTGCAGAGGGGATGGAAAAAAGTTTCGGCGGACTGGTGAGGCGGGCCCGCTACCTCGAAGAAAGTGCGGTAGCATTCGAAATTTTCAATAACAACATCGACGCCATGCAGCAATGCTACAATCATTTCTTTCCATCGATGAAGGCTTTTGCCGCACATCATTTACCCGAAGGGTTGAATAACTGATTAATTTATCTTTGAAAAAATAAGCTGTATGAAAAAATTGTTGTTATCGTTTTTTATTATTTGTATGACAGCCGGTTTTGCCGTGGCGCAAAGCAAAGTGCCTGCAGTGGACAAGTCGCCTATGGACATGAGCTATTATCCTGCCGGCTACCCGGTTTTAAAGATCGGCGATAAAGTAACCGAACCGCTGGCTGCCCGCGTAATTTACAGCCGGCCTCAAAAGAACGGCCGTAACGTTTTCGGTGAATTACTTGAATATGGAAAAGTGTGGAGGCTCGGCGCCAACGAAGCCACCGAAATAGAATTTTATTTGCCAGCCACCATCAATAAAGTGAAAATCAAAAAAGGAAAATATACTTTGTATTGCATTCCTTACGCAGATAAATGGACCATCATCCTCAACAAAGAACTGGATACCTGGGGCTCCTTCCGGTACGATGCAAAGAAAGACGTGGTGCGCATGGATGTGCCCGTGCAAAAGCAAACGGACATAACGGAATCCTTTGCGATGTATTTTGAAAAAACAACTGCAGGTGTGGGACTCAACATTGCCTGGGATGATGTGAAAGTAGTGCTGCCGGTCAATTTTTAATGATTGCTGAATATGAAATCTATACCATATCGTTTTTACGCACTGCTGCTTGTTTGTTGTATGGGTGTTTTGTCATCCTGCAATAACGACACCCCATCGGCTTCCAATAAAACCATTCCAAAAGATACGTCCACTCCACAACCCCCTTATATTCCCGCGTTGATGAACGACAGCGGTTATACGCCGGTAGACAGGTCGCCGATGGACATGGCTTATTTTCCGGTTGATTACCCAACGCAGCGTATGAATGGTAGCGATACCGGTTCGCCGCTGGCAAGGATTATTTACAGCCGCCCGCAAAAAAATGGCCGCACTATATTCGGCAACACCGAAAAAAATCCCTGCCAGTATGGAAAAGAATGGCGATTGGGCGCCAACGAAGCCACCGAAATAGAATTTTTCAAAACTGCCCGCATACAAAATCAAAAACTACCCGCGGGCCGTTACATCATCTATTGCATTCCTTACCCCGAAAAATGGGTGATCGTTTTCAACAGTGAATTATTTACCTGGGGTTTGCACATCAACCCGGCGAAAGACATCGCCCGTTTTGAATTGCCCGTTGCCCATACCACCAATACCATCGAAGTATTTACGATGGAATTTTTACCTGCAACAAAAGGCACCAACCTCTTAATGGCATGGGACCACAGCCGCACCGAACTGCCCATCAGCTTTTGAATTAGCTTCCCGCCCTCGTAAATTTTATTGATCTTTACACTATGTGTGGCATTGCAGGCATCATATCCAACAACAGCAGTACGGCGCTTCATCATTTGAAAAAAATGACGGATGCCATCGCGCACCGTGGTCCCGACGGTGAAGGACTGTGGCAGAATGCCGGCGGCAACGTATTGCTCGGTCACCGCCGCCTTTCCATCATCGACCTGAGCGAAGCAGCCGCGCAGCCCATGCATTTTTCCAAACGGTACAGCATCGTACACAACGGCGAATTGTATAATTACATCGAGATAAAATTGCTGCTCGAACAAAAAGGGTATCGCTTTCGCACCGCTTCCGATACGGAAGTGATCCTGGCCGCTTACGATCAATGGAAAGAAAAATGCCTGCAGGTTTTCGACGGCATGTTTGCCTTCGCCATCTGGGATGAAAAAGAATCGACGCTGTTTGCCGCGCGCGACCGTTTCGGTGAAAAACCTTTTTATTATTATGAAGATGGCGAACACCTGTTGTTTGCCAGCGAAATGAAAGCGCTGTGGGCGATCGGGGTCGACAAAACGATCGATGAAAAGATGTTGCTGAATTACCTCACCATCGGGCAGGTACAAAATCCTACGGACAATGCGCAAACGTTTTACCAGCAGGTGTACGCGCTGCCGGCGGCGCATTATATGAAATTCGATGCGCGCGAACGCAAGATGAAGATCCAGCAATACTGGCGCATCAACAAGGAACAAAAGATCGACACCAGCCCGGCCGCCGCCATTGAAAAATTTGAAAACCTGTTCGACCAGTCCATAAAAAAAAGATTGCGCAGCGATGTATCGCTTGGCAGTAGTTTGAGCGGCGGGCTCGACAGCAGCGCCATTGCGGCTTTCGTATCCCGGCAGCCCGGTCATGAAACAGCATTGAAAACTTTCTCTGCCTGTTTCCCCGGTTTTGAAAAAGATGAGTCGGCTTACATCAACATCGCCTGCGAAGGACTGGGCCTGCAGAATTATACCGTTACGCCAACGGCAGGTGATCTTTTAAACGACTTTGAAAAATTGTGTTACCACCAGGAAGAGCCCTTTCAGTCTTCCAGCATCTATTCGCAGTACAAGGTGTTTGAACTGGCGAAACAGCATGGGGTAAAAGTGTTGCTCGATGGACAGGGGGCAGATGAAGTACTCGGGGGTTATCCAAAATACATTCAATGGTATTTGCAGGAAGTGTTGAGCCGCCACCGCCTGGGTGCCATCCGCCAAGAGAAAAAAGCCCTGCTGAAGAACCGGCAGCCCTTTAAATGGGGCATCAAAAATCATTTCGCCGCCTTCCTGCCCGCGCATGCCGCCATGCAACTCGAAAAAAGAGAGTATCGGAAAACCATCAGTCATCCCCAGATCAGCCAAGATTTTTTACAACTCGTAAAAGGCCATGAATGGGAAGGCATCCACAAACCGATCGTGACGAAGCTGAACGACATTTTATATTTTAACGTGGCCGAGCAGGGGCTACAGGAACTGCTGCGCTTTGCCGACCGCAACAGCATGGCGCACGGCCGCGAAGTAAGGTTGCCTTTTTTGAACCACGAACTGGTGGAATTTATTTTTTCGCTGCCGGCTTCCTATAAAATTCATGATGGCTTCAGCAAATGGATATTGCGAAAAGTGGTGGATGATATCCTGCCCAAGGCCATTACCTGGCGCACGGATAAGGTAGGCTATGAAACGCCGCAGGTGCAATGGATGCAATCTCCCCAATTACAGGATTACATACACGAATCAAAAAAGCAACTCGTTGGCCGCGGGATCTTAAAAACTTCCAGTCTTGATAAACCGGTGCTGCCGCAGGAAAACCATGCCGCCGAAAACTTCGACTGGCGCTATTGCTGTGCGGCGCGGATGTTGGATTGACGTCCCGGCGGGTTTTCACCAACCTACATTTTCAATTTTAACATCATCATCCATGAAACCCCGCTGTTTTGAAACGGCGTATTCAATTTCTTTTGCCGAACTTCGCTAAAATTTTTACAACGTGAAACTTGCTACCAGGATCGTACACGCCGGCGCGGAACCGGACCCATCTACCGGCGCCATCATGACGCCCATTTTTCAAACTTCTACCTATGTGCAGGAGGCACCCGGGAAGAACAAAGGCTATGAATACGCCCGTTCGCAAAATCCTACCCGCAAGGCGCTGGAAGATGCGCTTGCCATCATCGAAAATGCGAAACATGCCCTGGCTTTCAGCAGCGGCGTGGCGGCTACCGACAGCGTGATCAAACTGCTCAATCCCGGCGACGAAGTGATCGCTGCCAACGATATGTATGGCGGCAGCTACCGCCTGTTCAGCAAAGTATGGGAACGCTACGGTATTAAATTCATTTACGTGGATACAACGGACCTGCAGCAGGTAAGCGCTGCCGTTACCCCCGCCACAAAAATGATATGGATAGAAACGCCTACCAACCCGTTGATGAACATTACCGATATTTCGGGCGTGGCCGCGATCGCCAAAAAAGCCGGCGCGCTGCTTTGTGTTGACAATACCTTTGCTTCGCCTTACCTGCAAAACCCGCTCAACCTGGGTGCGCACATCGTGATGCACTCGGCAACGAAATATTTAGGCGGCCACAGCGATGTGATCCAGGGTTGCCTGATGATGAATGATGATGAGTTAAGAGGAAAATTATACTTCATACAAAAAAGTTGCGGCGCGGTGCCGGGGCCGATGGATTGTTTCCTCGTGTTGCGGGGCATCAAAACATTGCACGTGCGCATGAAGCAGCATTGCGAAAATGGTTTCGTGGTCGCCCATTTTTTGCGCAAGCACCCGAACGTTGAAAAAGTGTACTGGTGCGGTTTTCCAGATCACCCCAACTACGACATTGCAAAGATCCAGATGCGCGCATTCGGCGGTATGATGAGCTTTACCCTGAAAGACAACAGCGTGGAAACGGCGATGAAAGTGTTGTCGGGCACGAAATTATTTTCACTGGCGGAAAGTCTCGGCGGTGTGGAATCGCTCATCAATCACCCGGCCAGCATGACGCACGCCAGCATTCCCCGGGAAGAAAGAATAAAGAACGGCTTGACGGATGGACTGATCAGGCTGAGCGTGGGTATAGAAGATGCGGACGACCTGGTTGAAGATTTGAAACAGGCAATTGGATAGTCATGATAAAAAAAATGCGTTTATTCTTTTCCGTTATGATGGCGGGCGGCTTTTCGGGCTGTTCGGCGCAGACAGGCGACATCGGCAGCTTTATTCATCATAAAGGCGATAGCTTATACAAAAGTTCGAAGGTGCCGGGCATATTCGTGGGTGTTCTCCATAAAGGTGTTGCCCGTTATTTTAATTTCGGCTATGCCAACCCGGATAAAAAGATGCCCTTCGATGCTGCTACTATCTTTGAAGCGGGCAGCATCACCAAAACCTTTACGGCCTTCGTGCTGGTATCGGTGTTGAAGGAAAAAGGCATCAGCGAAAACAGTTCCATCCTTACTTACCTGCCCGATTCTGTACGGCAAAACAAAGCGCTGGAAAACACCAGTTTTCTCAACCTGCTGAATCATACATCCGGTCTGCCGCGGTTGCCGGATAATATGAGCCTGACTGAAAATGCCATGGCGCCTTACGATCATTATACATCTGCCGATCTTTTTAATTATTTAAAAACAGCGGTTCCAAAGCCGGATGGAAAAAGCAATTATTCCAACCTCGGTATGGGGCTGGCGGGCGTGCTGGCAGAACGTATTTCCGGTAAACGTTATGCCGAGTTGCTGGACGAATATATTTTTCTTCCCTTTCGCCTGGTAACGCCTGCCAATGCCCTGGCGACGGCGGCGGAAAATAAAAGCCAGGGATATTTTGGAGATGATCGATCCGCTTACTGGAACATGGATGTGATGGCGCCTGCGGGCGGGCTAAAATGCAGCGCCAAAGAAATGCTCGGCTATCTGAAAGAGATATCGGCACCTTCCAACGCGGCTACAAAAGCGATCGTGGATAGCTTGTTGCAACCAACCGTACAGGTAAACGCCCGGGTATCGGTAGGCCGCGCCTGGCACACATTGGAAAACAAAAACAAACCTGTTGTTTACTGGCACAACGGGGGCACTTATGGCTTCTCTACTTTTGCGGCTTTCCTGAAAGGCGGTGAAGAAGCGGTGATCGTTGTGGTGAATAAGTTCGATTCCAACAAAGTAAGCGATGGACTGGGCATTGCGATCATGAATAAACTAATCGAGTTGAACAATAAGCCCTGATGTTTGCCGGGCCAATCATTGAATGCGTAAGAAACAAACATTACACCAGTTCCTCGATGCAAAGGTGGAATTGTACAACCAGCCTTCTTTCATTGCGGCCGATCCTGTGTGCATCCCGCACCGGTTTATAAAAAAGCAGGACATAGAAATTGCCGGTTTCTTCGCCGCCGTTTTTGCCTGGGGTAACCGCGCTACCATCATCAATAAAAGTACAGAGCTGCTGCAGCTGATGGACAATGCGCCCCACGATTTTTGTGTACATACCGATGCGGAACGGTTAAAGAAATTATTGTTCTTCAAACACCGCACCTTCAACAGCACCGATCTTTTGTACTTCATCGACTTCTTGCATTACCATTATTCGCAACACGCATCGCTGGAAACTGCTTTTTCACAATGGATAAAAAAGGAAGATGAAACAGTGGAACACGGGTTAATTGGCTTCTATAATCATTTTTTTTCCTTGCCCGATATTCCCCAGCGTACACGTAAACACATTGCATCGCCCGAAAAAAATTCTTCCTGTAAAAGGTTGAACATGTTCCTGCGCTGGATGGTGCGGCAGGATGAGAATGGTGTAGACTTCGGCATCTGGAAAAAGATAAAACCGGCGCAGCTTATTTGCCCGCTGGATGTACACGTGGCGCGCGTAGCCAAACGGTTGGGTTTGTTGCAAAGAAAGCCTACGGACTGGCAGGCGGCGGTGGAACTAACCCATTATTTAAAAACCCTCGATGCGGCCGACCCGGTGAAATATGATTTCGCATTGTTCGGCCTGGGCGTGATGGAAAAGTATTGAGTGAGTTACTCCTTCGCGACTTCAGTAAAAAAACAAGCCACTCAAAAAGAGTGGCTCATTTCATAAATGATCGCCTTTTTAAAACAAAAACAATCTTTCGCGACCGCCTATTTTTTTCTTCGCGCCACCATAAGGCCGCACGTTGTAGGTAACCGTAGCCATAAAATATTGTTCCATTACATTTGTCTGGTTGGTTGTAAGCATATTCCGGTTCGCATAAGCATAAATGTTGTTATTGCTTTTCAGGATGTCGAATACAGAAAGCTTAAGCACCAGCGCTTCTGATTTAAGAAAAGCATAGTTGATGGCGGCGTTCCAGCGCACCACATCTTTTGGCAAGCCCCGCGCAATGCTGCTGTTGTAGCTGTAATTGAACTGGGATTCCCATATTACGCGTTTGGGCCAGCGTACTACCACTTCATTATCCCACCAGGTAGACTGAACCTTTATTTTTTTAAAGTATTCATTCGTGTAACGGGTAAAGTTGTAATTCTGGCTGATGCTGCTGTTCCACTCCACCTTGTCGTTAAAGTTGAGGTTGATGCCTGCCCAGTTATTAAAGGAGGAAGTCGTTTGCCAACTGTTCAACCCGTTGAACAATAATTTATTCCGGTTAAAATTATAGTTGCCGCCAAGGTTCCAGGAAAAAATAAATTTCTGGTTATTCTTGTATTGTTTATTTACGTTGAAATTAAAATAGAGATTGCGGCTGCCGTTCGCGTTTACCGGCATACTGGTCTGTAACCCATTGTCATCAACCGTTATGCTTTGTACGATGTCGTTGTCTGTGAGCGAAGCATTGCTGTAAACATTTACATACAGGTTGGTTTTAGGATTGTTATAATTGTAGTTAACCGAGAAGTTGTTTCTTTCCATCGGCACCAGCGACGCATTGCCTTTTGTTATAAAGTAAGGATTGGTGTTATCGGTAACCGGTATCAGGCTGTTGGAGCCGGGCAGGTTGATGTCTTTCGAATAATTAAAATTAAACTGTTTGTAAACAACCGACAGGCTGGGGAGGATGTTATCCTGGGATTGCTTAATGGGTGCCGGCAAAGAAGCCAGTTGGTTGCTTACGTGCTGCGACATCACCCTGAAGCCTGGTGTAACGGTAAGGCTTTTCCATTTGAATTCAAGTCCACCCGTTAAAAAGAAACGGTTGCTGAACCTTTTAAAACGGCTGCTGAGCGAGTCGTTCAATAGCTCGTACTTATCGGTAGCTGTATTTTTATTGAAGGTATTCACGGTGTTGTACAGTTGACTGTACTCGTACCGGCCGCCGGCCCGCACCGTAAAATATTTATTCAGCGGTTCGCTGTAATTGAAGAAAACACTTAAGTCGGTGGTTGGGATCCTTTCCCTTCTCAACTGTCCATAAAGGCTGTCGTATGTACCGGGATAATAAAAGCGAATGGCCGATTCGGTGCTGTAATTGTTGAACCGGTTGTTGACACTAAACGATTGGTTGAAATTAAAACGCCTGCCGCTCTTCTTTTTTGACAACCTGGTAAGGCTGATGCTTTCGCGGAAAACATAGGTTTTGGCAGGGTTGTTTTGAAACACATTGCCATCGCTGAGCGTGCCCAGTTTATTGTTGCTGCTGCTCACATCGCTGATGCGTTGTTCATCCTGCAGGCCGATCATGTAATTGGCATTGATGAGCAGGTTCGTCACGCTGTCTGGTTTTAAACGGGCTCCCAGCCCGATGTTGTGCGCGTTGGTAACCACGCCGCCGGTGAGTGTTGTATTGTTGTTGATCACCGTATCGCTGTTGTATTGGTTGATGTCGGTAACATTGGTCCTGTCTACGTTCACGTTACCCCTGAAATATTGCAGGTAAAAGGAACGTTTTGTATTGGGTGTATGGTTGAGGTTGATGCCAACGCCTTTACTGGTAGAAACGCCGCCGTAATTCTGCATACCGCCGAAGTTGACGCCGTTGATGGAAACGCCGCTCCCGTTGGGATTGTTCCAGATGCTGGTACTGCTGCTGTTGCTGTTGGCGCGATTGCGTTGCAAACCACCGGCCTGCATCAGTTCGGTGTAGCTGAAGCCCGGTTTATTGAGGTTGTTGAGGTACCCCAGTACACTGATCTGTAAGGTGTCGCGGTAAATGTTGGCGATGCCGCCCAGTTCATACCGTTCGGTGGTGCCGCCGCCGGCGTACAGTTTGCCGAACCAGCCTTTCTTTACGCCTTTCTTCAGCGTGATGTTTACTACCTTACCTACGTTGTTGGGATTGTCGTCGCCATTGCGCAGCATTTCTTCCTTATCGTCGGTCACCTGTACTTTATCGATCACGTTGGCCGGCAGGTTACGCGTAGCCATCTTGGGGTCATCGCCGAAAAAAGTTTTACCATCTACCAAAATACGGTTTACGGGCTTACCATTCACTACAATGTTGCCCTCCTTATCTACCTGCACCCCCGGTAATTTTTTAAGGAGATCTTCCACGAGTGCATTGGGCAGGGTTTTAAAAGCGGAGGCATTGAATTCCACCGTATCTTTTTTGATCATCACCGGCGGGCGTTCGGCAAAGATGATCACTTCTTCCATCGATTTGGAAACCGGCGCCATGTTGAAAGTGCCGAGGTCGACCACAGGCTCGTTGCTGTTGATCGTAAATTCTTTCCGGTAGGAGCCGAGCCCGGAAAAGGAAACCACCACGCGGCAGGCAAGGCCGAACGGGATGCCCGGCACTTTGAATTCGCCGTCGGGCGTACTTAAGCGGTAGGTAATGATGGCTGTATCAACGGCTTTAAAAACGGTTACCGTGGCGAGGCCGACAGGCGTTTTGGAAACGGAATCCACCAGTTTTCCTTTGATGGTTCCCTGCGCGGCGGCAGTGCTGTACAAGCCACATAGCAGTAGCAGGCACATAAAGGTTTTCTTCATGAACAATTGTTTTAAATGGCTATACTTATTATTAAAAAACTATACTTTCTTTATCTCAGGTCGATCGTGCAACTGTTGCAGTTCAGCAAAAAGCGGGTATGCGTTCCCGATACATTGCCGGCGCTTACGGTAAAGGGCTGTTCTTTTTTTTCTGTTACCTGCCCGGCCGTGATCACACCGCCGCTGCGCAGTACCTGGCTGTTGCTACCGCCTACGCTTGCCGTGTAATTGGGCATTTTGTTCAGTGGCAGGCTTACGGTTGCGTACCGGTTGTTGATCTTTACCGATCCGGCGTTGTCGTCAATTTTTACGATCCTGATGTCGGCACTGGTTCCGTTCAGGTCCAGGTCGTTGTTCAGGTGTACAATGCTTAGTTTGCCGAAACTTTTATTGCCTTCGAGGTAATTCACCTGCTGTAATTCATATTGGTCGTTCAGGCTTTTGATCTGCATATTCGCCGCGCGGTCGAAATTCACTTTCGAATTTTTGGAATCGATGATGAGTGTGTTGATGGATGCGGCCCGCAACGTGCTGTTGTCCATCTCTATATCGGCATTCGTGATGTTGCCGGTCTCCAAACCGGCATAGCGGCTTTTTATCTTTGCCTGGTAAGCATCTTTCATTTTAAAACTACCGTTGTTCACGTCGATGGTGATGCTGCCGGCATTGCTTTGCAGGGCTACGTTGGCGTACCGGGAAACGATGTTGAGCGGCGCATCTGCGGGAACGCTGATGTAAAAGATCCTTTTCGGGTCAGCAATGTTTTCTTCCTGCCCGGCTGATGCCTGTTGCGGCTGATCCTTTACGGTAGTGTACCGCCGCGTAACCTTTGCCGGGCGCACAACCTGTGGAACCGAACTGATGCGGATGCCGCTGTCGGTATAAAGGAAGTTTACTTTCATCGCATCGAAATATTGTTTGTCGCTCAGGTCATTGCCGCCCGTTACCTTGCTGCTGATCCTTACCATATTGTTGTTATTTGTACTGATCACGATGGCCGGGTACAGGTTGGCAATATAAACGGGGGCTCCCTTTTTGTACGGCAACTCCATGGTTACTTCCCTTTGGCGCAAATGCTGTTTTAAAGAATCCTGGATATAATAAAGTTTTAGTTGTTTCATCTTCAGTGAATCGCTCATGATGCGGTATTTAAGCTGCCGCAGTTTTAAAGAATCCATTTTTTTAAGCGCAGTCAACTTCCTGTACGAACTATCGCGCTTCCTGTAGTTAAGTGAATCCAGCCGGCCGAGTTTTTTTAATACGTAAATGCTGTCATTCACGATTCTGAATTGCTTCGATGTTAATCCATTGTTCAGCACCCGGGCTTTATACTGTATTCTTCGCAGGGAGTCAGACAATTGACGATTCCTGTCAAAGAGCTTTTTCGATTGCCTGGCTTGCAAGCTATCCCTTGAATGGTAACGTTTCATCTTCGCCAGCGAATCGTAGGCCTTGTATTGCCCGCTTTGCTTTATTTTATAAAAAACACTGTCGCCACGCTTGTACTTTTCCAGGGTCAGCAAGGAATCTCCTGTTACTACAATAAGACCCTGGCCGCGGGGCAATGTATCCCGTACGACCCTGTAACCCGGTTCTGCTATTAATTTTGTGCTGTTCTGCTGCGCCTGTACTGTATTCAAAATCAGTAGCGGTACAATTAAAGAGACAAGCTTTGAAATGATATATTGCATGTTTTTTAATTAGATGTTGATAAAATAGCTTTTCAGTGAATCGGCATTGGCCGGTTTCCTGCTTCCATTGACTTTGCCGATCTCCGATTTCAATGTTTTCAGCAGATCGAGTTTTTGCTGGTAAATATGGATCACCTGTTCGAGTAAATGCTCATCCAGTCCATTCTTTTTGATGACCGATCTCAACGCTGCTTCATCCGCATCCATTTGTTCCAGGGAAGATTTGAAATCGTTGAAATACCCGGTTTCTTCGCCCCAAACCGGCGTGTTGCGGATGCTTTTCAGTTGCAGCTTCACCAGTTGCGCATAATTATTACTGAAGGAACCCAGCAGTTCATAAGGATCGATGCGGGCCGGTTTTTTGTTGTTGGCCAATGATTTTTTTTCGCTACCCGGCTGCGCTACCGGTTCTGTTGAAGGCAATACTGGTTGTTGTTTTTTGTTGGTAGCGGGCAATGCAGGCATAACGAAAGCAACCGCACCTGCATTTTTTACAGGTACACTGTTTTGCAACAACAGCAGGATACCGATGGACAACCCGGCTGCCACCAGCAATACCGCGGCATACCGGTAAAGCAATGCAACCGGCGACAATTTTTTTACAACAGGTGCTGCCGCTTTAACGTTCAGCCAAACCGCGTCGCCCGGCGCGTCGATGTCGAGTTGCTCCCTGTGTGCCCGCAAATGTTGTTTCAGCTTATCCATGTATGGCCATTAAGGTGTTGATGTATTGTTTTAATAATTGCCTTGCCCGCTGGTACTGGCTTTTGCTGGTGCTTTCGGAAATACCCATGCTTTGGGCAATATCGCGGTGCGTATAATCTTCCAGCACGTACAGTACGAAAACCTGGCGGCAGCCTTCGGGCAACTGTTTGATGGCCTTGTGCACGGTTTCCAGGTCGAGGCCGGCCCACCAGTCGCCCGCTTCCTCGGCGGGCTCTGTGTTCTCGTGTAACAATTCATGCTTCCATTGCACGGCCTGCTTGCAGTAGCGGATGCATTCGTTGATGACGATGCGTCGCAGCCAGCCGCCAAAATTTTCTGCTGCCTTTAATTTGCCCAGTTCCTTAAAGGCGATGATGAAGGCGTCCTGCAGTACATCTTCGGCGCAGCGCTGGTCGCCGGTCATGCGCGTACAAATGTTGAACATGGCTTTGCTGTATTGGCCGTACAGCCAGGCCCGGGCTTGGTTATCGCCGGCAACAGCTTTTTTAATAACTGCAGTTAGTATGGTCGGAACCGGTTCCAATAGATCTTACTGATAAGAGAAGCGTTCGGTTAAAAAGTTGGAATTGGTAAGAAATTATTTTTTCGGCCTTAAAAATACGACAAGATTCGTAGATTAAAAACCGCTCATCCCAATCCGTCAAATTATCTTGCAGTTATGGAAGCAATGGAACCGGTGAACAATGCCTGCAGGCAACTCGGGCTGGCAACGCAAACGGATACTTCGCTGGCGAAACAATTGCTGGTAGACAGGGTGAACCAACTCATCCTCAGCGATTTTGAACAACTGGTGAGCTTGCTGTACCGGCTGGATGTAAGCGAGGCAAAGATCAAAGAACTGCTGCAATCCTACCCGCAGGAAGATGCCGCGCTGATCATCGCAGACCTGGTGATCGACCGTGAAGCAGAAAAAATAAAATCCCGCCGGGAATGGGGCGGGAAGCAATATGATGAAAGTTCGGGGGAAGAAAAGTGGTAGCCTATTTGTCTGAACTGTGATTTTGAATGATTAGGTGATTAATTATGATTAATACCCACGAATATTTTGCAATCTGTGTAATCCGTTAAATCCGTGTAATAAAAATTCGTGTAATTCGTTCCTTAAAAATTCGTGTAATACCTATTTAAACATCAAATCCCGCACCTTCTCCTTATCCTCCTTTTCTTTCTGCAGGTCGAACATGGTACCGAAAATATGGTCCCACAAAGTAGAACTCACGCCGAAACCTTTTTCCTGTACTTTATAATGATGCAGGTGATGATTGCGCCACAAGGGCTTCATCCATTTAAAAGGCGGGTTCCAGGCGTGGATGGCGTAATGCATGGTGCCGTATACCAGGTAGCCCAGTAAAAAACCAGGGAAAAAAGCATACACGATCTGCGTAGCACCAAACAAATACCCAACACCATACATCAGCAAAAACAATACGGAAGCAATGATAAGGCTGGGCACCGGGGGCATGAACAAACGTTCTTTATCCCTCGGGTATTCGTGGTGATTGCCGTGAATGATGTAAACAATCCGCAGCGCACGTTTGCTTTCCGCCACGAAGTGAAAAACAAACCGGTGCATCAGGTATTCGAAAAGCGACCATACGAAAACGCCGACGAAAAAGATAAGCGCCACATTGGCCATCGGCAGTTGAATCTTCGCGATGCTGTAGTATAAAGTAAAAGCAATAATCGGCAGGTACATTCCCCAAATCACCAGGGGATGCGTTTTTGTAAGGTATTCCAGGTAACGGTTCTTAAATATTTGAGCCTGCCCTTTGTTATGTATCTTCTCAAATTTCATGGCTAATAATAATTACTGCAAAAATAATTAATTGTCTTCAAATGCGAATTGCCCCAAGGCTTACTATTAAATAACTATTTTTGAAACTCAATTATAATATATGAAGTTAGTTACGTATTTAAAAAATGGTCATGAACAATTAGCGCTGCTGGTAAACGGCAATTTATATGCCACGGATACCCTGCATCCTGATTTACCGATCAGCATGGCCATGTTTTTAAACTACTGGGACGACGTGATGCCACTGGCTACAGCGGTGGATCAAAAAATAAAAAATGGCATGGTAAGGGAAACCCTGTCCATCCCTTTTGACGGGGCCGACATTTTGGCACCGGTGCCCAATCCTACCAGTTGCCGGGATGGTTATGCATTTCGCCAGCACGTAGCCGCCGCCCGCCGCAACCGCAAGGTAGACATGATCCCGGAATTCGACCAGTACCCGATCTTTTACTTTACCAACCACAACAGCATACAAGGTCCCGGCGACATTCTCTGCATGCCCGATCATTTCGAAAAGCTTGATTTTGAACTGGAAGCAGCCATCGTGATCTGTAAACCGGGGCGAAATATACCCGCTTCCGAAGCCGATGCATACATCGGCGGACTGATGATCATGAACGACATGAGTGCCCGCAAATTACAGATGGAAGAGATGCTGCTCAACCTCGGCCCGGCCAAAGGAAAGGATTTTGCTACCGTGATCGGTCCCATGCTGGTAACGCTGGACGAACTGCACGACCTGGAAGTACCCTGCAAAGACAACCATACCGGCAAGGCCTGGAACCTCAACATGCAATGCAGGGTGAACGGGGTTACGGTGAGCCAGGGCAATTTGTCGGATATGGACTGGACCTTTGCCGAGATCGTGGAGCGTTGCAGCTACGGCGCCAATTTATACCCCGGTGACGTGATCGGAAGCGGCACGGTAGGCACCGGCTGCTTTTTGGAACTGAACGGCACCGGCAAACTGAACGATCCCAATTATACAGAACAATGGCTGAAGGAAGGCGATGTGGTGGAAATGGAGATCGACCAGTTGGGTACTTTAACCAACACGATCATAAAAGAAGACAGTGACTTTTCCCTCTTTGCTTTAAAAAAATAAACCGGTACATGCTAACGCTGGATCTTAAGAACATCAGTGCGCTGGATGCGCAAAACTTTTTGCAGCACGCCATTGCGCCCCGGCCCATCTGTTTTGCTTCCACCATCGATAAGGCAGGAAATGTGAACCTGAGCCCTTTTAGTTTTTTTAATTTATTTTCTTCCAACCCGCCCATCGTTATTTTTTCGCCGGCCCGGAGGGTGCGTGACAATACCACCAAGCACAGCCTCGAAAATATTTTGGAAGTACCCGAAGTGGTGGTGAACATCGTTACCTACGATATGGTGCAGCAAACCAGCCTCAGCAGTTGCGAATTTCCAAAAGGCACGGATGAATTTTTAAAAGCCGGTTTCACGCGCGAACCTTCGCAACGCATACAACCGCCGCGCGTAAAGGAAAGTCCCGTGCAACTGGAATGCAAAGTAATTGAAGTAAAACCCCTGGGCACAGAAGGTGGCGCGGGCAACCTCGTAATCGCGGAAGTGCTGCTGATGCACATTAATGAAAGTATCTTAAACGAAGCCGGCAAGATCGACCAGCGCAAACTCGACCTGGTGGCGCGCCTCGGGGGCAACTGGTACAGCCGCGCCAATACGGATACTATTTTTGAAGTGGAAAAACCCAACCTGCAACTCGGCATCGGCGTGGATGCGTTGCCGTTAAGCATCCGCAACAGCGGCATCCTCACGGGAAACAACCTGGGCCAGCTTGCCAATGTACATGAACTGCCTTTTGTAGATGCCGCCTTCACAGACGACCGGTTGAAAAACATCATCCAGTATTATTCCATCAATCCCGACGACATGGAAAAGGAATTGCACAACTATGCCAAAACCTTACTGGAAGAAGGGAAGGTGAGGGAAGCGTGGCAGGTGTTATTGGCGATGGTATAAGTCAAAAGTAAAAGGAAAACCTAAAAGTGCAACAGGTTTCAGTGTATGGAGAAAATTTAATTTATCTTTTTTTATTAAGCAGCTAATTTATTTTATGTGATGAAAAAGATAATCGTTTTGTTGCTTTTTCCTTCCCTTTGCTTTGCTCAAAAAACTTATAATTATAAAAACCTGGTGCTTGAGGGCGGAGGTGTGCGTGGGCTTGCCTATGCAGGTGTATTCAGCGTGTTGGAGCAAAAAGGTATTTTGCAGCAGGTAGAAAATGTAGGCGGTTCTTCGGCTGGCTCTATTGCCGGGATGCTGGTGAGCATAGGGTACAACGCTTCAGAAATAGACAGTATCATGGTCGGGCTTCCCGTTCAAAAACTTAAAGATGGATATGGCGGGCTGATAGGAAAGTACAAAAGATTGAAAACGGATTTTGGTATTTTTAAAGGCGACGCTTTTGAGAAGTGGCTGCAACGGTTGGTACTGCACAAAACAGGCAACCGCAATTTTACATTTGCACAGTTGCACCGCCTGCACCTGGAAAATAATTTGTATAAAGATCTTTACTGTACGGGCACAAACCTGAGCAAACAGCAACTGGAAATATTTTCTTATCAAACCACGCCTGATATGCCCCTGGCATTGGCGGTGCGTATCAGCGGCGGCGTGCCGTTGTTTTTCGAGCCCGTTGCGCTCGACAATCAATTGAAAAAGATAAAAAAAACGGATACGGCTTCATTCGTAAATTATTATGTGGATGGAGGTATGCTCAGTAACTACCCCATAAGCCTGTTTGATAGCTGTGAAAGCGGTGGCGGCAACCCGCTTTTTTGTGACAAGGTAAAATTCAACCCACAGACGATCGGCATTAAACTCGAGCGGCCCCAGCAGATCGATTCCCTGCATCAAAACAGTACCAGGATACCG
>Ga0247806_10000553_pt1 | contig 22759 bp, 23 predicted proteins | sample UWRJL059202B1_FD_179935 | JGI IMG/M metagenome (GOLD analysis project Ga0247806, IMG submission 179935) | Plant litter microbial communities from Arlington Agricultural Research Station in Wisconsin, United States - UWRJ-L059-202B-1 | ecosystem: Environmental > Terrestrial > Plant litter >... | reverse complement strand
TGAAATAAGAAGTGCAAAAATAGCTGGGATTACCCCAAACAATCGAGAAATCGATATTTTTTTCATTACTGTCTTACCTCCCAGTGCCATGATTCACTATCTAATTTTTGGAAACTAAAGCTCGCAGCGTTCGCAACTAACCAATCATACACAGGGTCACCTGGTCGTGTTGCTCCGTTGTTACTACCAAGTTGGAAGTCGATTGCCAGACCCATTTGGTGGTTTGAGAATCCAGGAGTTGCTGCACGACCTGGACCATAGAAATCATATGCCGCTTGCTGTTCGGCCATGGTACGGAATGAATCGGCGATACGCGCACTTCCGAGTTCAGCATTCATCTTTTCATAGAGTGCAATAAATGCGCCTGAAATACGTGAATTAACTCGTACGGTTCCTGGTGCATCAGGGTCGGTGTGATTTGCGCCAGGAATAGCACACAGTCGAACTTTAACAAGTGTTCCTCTAACATACCCATCTTCAATACCCGCATCATCAGTTCCGGCTGCACATTCAATATCCGATGAGTCAGCAAGCAGGTTTGCGAAGTCAATTTCAATTGTTGCCTGAGTTCCCGCTTGTTTCACTTCATCATCCATTGCATCATTCACTGTCTTATCGAATGTATACACACGGAAGTAGCTGTTTTGATCTGAAACGGTCATACAGTCAATCCCTACATCACCACCTTCGACACTTGTTTCACCCCATCCATCAACTCGTTCAACACAGTTCTTAATGAAGTTCTTATACGTGTCACTCTTTGGTTTCCCTTCGCCTGTAATATGATTACCGGCGATCATAAATTCAAGCACAACCTCAGGGTCTAACGCGAGCTCTTGAGGAGACAGGCCATACCGAACATTACAGAATACATCTGCGGCAATTCCAAGTTCTTCGTATCCCATGTCGTCACATTTAGTAAATCGATCAGGGTTGAAACTTGCCGCTTTAACTGAGGTCGCATATTGAGTAAATGGTGCTGAAAGTAGTTTTGGAATTGATGCGAGTAACCCAGATGTACTCTCTGTTGCACGTGATGAAATTGGTACGAGTGATCGAGCAAACGACCCAAGGAAAGAATATTGATTCATGATATCAAGTGGTGTCTCTTTTGCTTCAAATCGGGCTTGTGCAATATATTCATTCTCGACCTTATCTGAAAGTGCAAGATAAGGCTGGAGCTCAGCCTCGGTTAAAGGCTTCATCCCACGATTTTGAGCAACAGTCCCCATTACTGTCGCAGTACCAGCAAAGATTGCATTTCCTGAATCAGTACCCTTTGTATCTTTATCAACAACTTTGCCTGCCACCATATCAGCAAGCATTGCTTCAAGGAACGGTAATGCCAGTGATATCGCAACTGACCCCCCTGCCATTAATGCAGTTCCTACCCCAAAGCTTCCGATTGAAAGCGCAACACCACCGATAAGTCCGACAGCTCGAACAACCGGATTTTGAATAGTCGCACACGTATTTCTGATCACTGCCCGCCCGCTGTCTATGCCAAGTGACAACCCTGCTGTGATATTGTCCATAACCCCTGAAAGTGTACCCGAGAGACCCCCACCAACCATAAATTGTTGAGATTCAGTTGTGAGTGTGGGTGCAGCGTTATAAGCAGCAACTTGAAATCCAGGTGAATCAAACCCATTTTTTCCATAGTTTGGATTATCAACTTCGACACCACTATCATTAATAACTCTCTTTTCAGTATCGGTTGCAGTGAGAATATTACCAAGATATGACACCTCTTCAGGTGTTGCCTCACCCGCCTTAATTGCATCGGCTGTTCCAAGAAAAACCATTGAGTATTGTGCAAGTTGCACAGAGCGAATTGCTTTTGACGCAGCTGCAACTGCGTTCGCAGTGTTGTAGACAGTACAGGCTGAGTCGGCAATACCGGTAATTAATAATCCTTTTGCCGCACCACTTAATACTCCAGTTACTGCTTTTGTTCCACTCTCCTTTGCTTGCTCGGCGCCCGAAGTAATCTTATTCGCTGAATCTTCAAGCTTCTTAAATGCATCAGGGTCTTCACTTTCGAAAATCTTCGTTCCATTTCCATCTTCGTAATAACGACTTTGGTCTCCATTCTTATCTGGACCAGTTTTGACACTGTCAGTTCGCACGCTCGCACCGGCTGTCTTTTTTCCAATTTCTTCACTAATACCTTCGGGTGTTGTCGCGGTAATCTGTTTCTTTTTACTAATACCAAACACACCTTTCAGTACTTGCCCGAATTTCGAATCAGAAAAACTTGCGAAGTAAGGGTTGTGCACCTTATTTATTGCCGAACGAACATTAGGATCATTTCGCCGCTCCATAAGATCTTGAGGGTTTGTGAGAGGTCTATCGGAATCAGGGAGTGTTAATGAAGTAATTACTTTTCTTCCAAATGGCCTATCTTCGGTTTCAACCGTAAACCCTGCATCAACAAACCTTTTAACTTGCTTGTCAGTCATTGTCGCAAATTTACAGCGAATCTTTACAGAACTTGAACAGATACTCGCACTCGCCTGCAAGTTTTTAAGTTTTGCTTTAAACATATGGTCTGAACGAATATCGAACGCTGCAAACTGATCGTTAAGGTCACCGACCATCGTTTCTTTTAAATGAACAATCCCAAGCCCCGGTACAAGAACAATCGAAGCAAGGCCACCACCACCTAAGAGAACAGCAATAATAACACCAAGTGGTCCTTTTTTCTTAAAAATAGATTTAAAGGTGACCCGTTGTTGGGGTTTAAGCGGATTACCATCTGGACGATAGTATCCATTATCAACACCACCACTAGGGTTTTTTTCAGCACCATCAACACCCTTTGCACTGGCGTTTTCTGGGTCATTCGCAAAAGTCTCAGCCTGATCAGTCCCACTTCCAACATATCCGCCTGCTATCGTTTCTTGATAATGAATATCATCCGGATTATAACGGCTGTCTTGATCGATATTGTCGAGAGGTGAACGAGTTGGCATAACTAGCCCTTATTATACTCCACCAGGACTCCCATTTGCCTGTCGAGCTGCCTGTGGATTAGTCGTAATAAGTTGTTGTTCGGTTGCACTTGCCTGAATCTGGATATGTACGTGGCTTTGCCCGGCAAAAAAGAGCCCTTGCCCGATTGGGAAGTTCGCGAGTCGCTTCTTTTCTTCCTCGGTTAATTTAAAGACATCTGAAAGTACATCGACCGCCGAAGGCGACTGTTTCAATAAGAGTTGCATTGAACTGTTGGCAACAATTGCACGGCCCATCTTGCTACTCATAAAGTCCTCAACGTCCTGAGTAATAGTAGTAAGCCCTAGTGAATATTTACGAGCGCGTTTTGCAAGGCTAAACAAGAAGTTGGCTGAGTCTTCGTACTTCATTAATTGCCACGCTTCATCAACAATCAACATTCGTTGTTTTTGGTCAGTACGAGTAATGTTCCAGATGTGGCTCAAGACAATATACATCGCAACTGGTCGAAGTTCATCTTCAAGGTCACGGATATTAAACACAACCATTGGGTTATTAATATCAATATTTGATTGCTGACTAAAGATACCTGCGAACGTACCAGTCGTATATTTACGAAGTCGTTGCGCAAGTGATGGCCCGGTTCCACCCATATGAAGCAACGTGTCATACAAGTCACTAATTGTTGGTGGTGGCGAGTTGTGTGTCAAAGGGTCACTCGTAATACCGACGCGTGAGTACGTATCAATCAAGGCCTGATCAAGATCAGCCTCTTCAACAGGGCTTAATGCAGACGTTGTTGTACCCGCTGCGGTTACCTGTGAGCCACCAAGCATTAAACGGAAAAGCCCATGCAGCGTGACAAGGTTTGCACGCAGTGCATCATCAGCTTCGTCTGAATCAATCACACGAGGCAGATCGAACGGATTAATACGAGTATTTGAATTAAGACTCAAACGAACATACGAGCCACCAACCGCTTCGGCAAGTTTCTGATACTCGTTTTCTGGGTCGATAATAACAATTTCAGTTCCCATCATCATACTGCGCAATGCTTCGAGCTTCACGGTAAATGACTTACCTGCACCAGATTTCGCAAAGACAACCATGTTGGCATTTTCAAGTCGGTAACGATCAAACAATACCAAGCCGTTATTGTGCATGTTTATACCATAAAGAATACCTGAGTTATCAGTTAAGTCAGCGCTTGTGAACGGGAAGCTTGTACTAATCGCGCCAGTATTCATGTTTCGACGAATCTGCAATTGATCGCTCATCTGAGGGATCGTACTATTAAGCCCCTGCTCTTGCTGTGAAGACGCAACTTTACTAAACACCATTTGCTGGCCAAACATTGTTTCAATTTTTTGTTGCACGAAGTTAAGTTCATCCATACTATCGGCATAAAGTGTGACGTAGAGACCAAAACGGAAGAATCGCTCAGCACCAAGCTGAACTTGATCACGTAATTCCTCGGCGTCACTAATCGCTGCTTCAAGTGCTGGGTCACGAGTTCGACCCTTTTCGCTGTTGATTGAATACGTCGCCTCGAGCTGTGTCACCTTTTTACGGAGATTATTTAACACAACCTGGCTCTCAACCGGGTACACATACATACTCACATCAAGTACTTCATCAATATTAATGAGTGAACTTAACCACCCAGTATAAATTTGTCGAGGATACCCGTACACATACAATGTTCGGCCGTATTTTGTCCCGAGTCGGAAATATGATGAGTGAATTTCAATACTACTGGGAGCAATCAAATCACGGAGTGTTGTGACACCTTTCAAGAATGTCTGTTCAACCTCAGCTTGCTCTTTTGCTCGCTGTTGTGCAGCAATATCAATCGCAGTTTGTTGCTTTGCCATTAAAGAATCCCTCCTGATTGTTGGCCTGGACCCTTTTTAACGTACATACTTGTGGTATTTTGGAAGTCAGCAAGGGGTTGTCTTACAGCTGTGTCGGGGTTGTATGAATTGTAATACAACTCACCAAGCGCCTTTGTATCAAGCTGAACACTCTGCACACCCATCTGGAACAATCCAGACATGACGACTTCACATCGATTCTTAATTTCATCCTTAGCTTTTTGATATGCCGCGGTATCAATACGAGTCACAGTGTTTTTTGGTTTTGCAAAAAGCTTACCAAAGAAACCCTTTCCCTGATCAACAAGTGTTGCCATATCGCCTTGAGGGAAGAACGGAACGACAATGTAGAACGTTTTCTCCATGATGTTCGCTTCTTCAGCAAGCGCGCCAATAAAGTTTGTGTAGTCATCCATGAGCACACCAAGAAGCATATTATCTTGGTTACGACGAATATCAACTAACTTATCTATGTACGGGCCAATATCAACTCGTCGTGAACGAACAAGAATTTGCACAGGGAAATTTAAAGAGTTCAGGAAGTTTTGGTAACTGTATTCAATCCCCTCTCGTTCACGCTCACTCATAAGGTCAAAGTTAATCGACATACAACCAATGACTGCACGGAATGAGCCATCAATCATAATCACCATACCTTCACGAATTTCAGAGAGCTGAAGTGTGCTTTGGGTTGAGTTTGGATTTTTTACGACAGGCTTTGCCGGAATTTGCTGCCCTTGAGCCTGTGCTGGTTGAGGAGCGGCCATAATCGGCTGCTGTTGAGGAATCTGCTGATTGGGAAGTTGCATCACTTGAGGATCTGCAACAATTGGTGCAGCGGGAATCTGCCCAGTTTGACCAGGCTGATTAAAGAAAGGATTATTTGGTGGCATACCCTAGTTTGATCCCACTCCCTCAGGGGTTATTTTATCGTAACGAGATAAGTACTTCATCATCGGCTTGCTCTTTTTTAGTAATCCGCTGAGCTTCGTGAGCAATCGTCTCGATCGACAAATCATCAGAGTTGTTTGCAAGATTTATTATACCAGCTGACACGGTAGTATCGCTAGTGGTTGTTGAATCTGAGGCAACAACAGGTGCTTGAGGTACCTGCGCAACTGTCGGTGTTGTAACGATTGGCGCCGCACTTAAAGGCTGTAATGATGCCTGTTGAATTTCAGATGGATAAGGATTAAATACTGGAGCCGCAGCAGGTGCGGGAGGAATTGGTGGCGTATATAAATTTTGCGGTACTGGCGTTGGTGCAGGCGGGTTGAAAGGACTAAACCCTTGTGCTGCAGAAGGCGTATCAACGACAGTTGTTGTTACTGGCGTAAGCATTTGCTCGGCTTGAGCAACACCAGCTTGGCGCATACGCTCAATCGCCTCTTCATGTACCTTCTCGGTATTTTTTGTCATCATTGAATCAAATGTTTGTGCAACCGAGTTACGAGTATCAAGAATGTCTGTCGCACTCTGTGCCTCAAGTAATACATCAGTATTCATTGCACTCCCCGGTGCTGCCCCAACACCACGAACCGCCCAGCCCTGGGTGTCAACAATATCAGCCAAATAACTAAAACGCTCAAGCGCATCATTTTCAGAAAGATTTTTTGTTCGTTGCACCTCAACGACACGTGGCGCAGTAATCTCAATCAACGACTCAATGCCGTCCGGATCCCACAAACGTCGCCGAGGTTTCAAGTAAAACGAAATAATAGCCGCCAGATAAATCTCCATTGGCTGATCTTTTCGAAGTGGCAATGCTAATGCACCAAACAAAAGAATAACTGGCAACGGAATAACAACAAGAACAATACTGAGTTGCGCCAGACCCCACGCTGCTGCACCCGCCAAAGCCACAATAATCAGGTAGATAAACTGACGGAAACTAAACGGCCCGATAAGCTTATCATCTGCCTCAACATCCTGTGGTACTTTATAGACTGCCATTGTGCTTATAGTATAGCAGTATTTAGACTATTTTTTAGGGATAGGGAAGTAATCAGCAGGCTTATCACTTGATGGAGGATTAGTAGGATTTGGCGGTGTAATAGTTGATGGATTTGGAGTCCAGTCGGCGTCACCACGCATAACCAATGGACTTGGTTGTATAGGTGCCGGAGCACCAGATACTCCGTCACGATCTCGGATTTGAAGCATTTCTCTTTCCTTGTCAGGATCAAGTTTACCTTGAAGGTTAGGAGTTGTGAGCACTCGATTCGCAATATCTGAAGGAAGACCGGCTTGGGCGCCCTTAGACCTCAACGCACCAATACTGAGCCCAGCAGCATCTTCTGCCGACATAGCCCATGTACCAGGATTAGAGGTGACATCTGCAAGTTTTTTATCGCCAGAAGCACCCCACTTTGTAAGATCTGGTCGACGTTCTTTAATAACACCACCGTTTTCGCTTGATGTCATTGCTCGTTGCATCGCAGTTTGCATCGTTCCACTCATCTCACCCTTCTTCTGTGCATTTTCAAGTGTGCTGTGAAGTTCGTCGACACCTCTCGCTGCAACGAGATGGTTCGTCAAAGCAGTTGCTCGTCGAGAGTCACCCCCCTTAATCGCCTCAGCAAGTTTCTCAGCAAGCTTCTCTCTGTCATTAGGATTAAACCCAGCTTCAAGCTTCATTGAATCCATCACTAATTTAATGTCATCAGATTGGGCTCGTGCAGTCACCGCATTAATATACGCAGCACCCGCTCCACCTTCTGCAAGGCCTTGTGTTAGGTTCTCGGTATTATCAACAACCTCTTGGTTAAATGCTGCATTTGATTCAGCTCCCCATGCAGCTGTTTGAATATCGCGCATGCGTGAGTTTCGAGAGTATTTTTGCCGAGCAGCTCGGGCTTTATCTCGAAGCAGAACCTTACCTTTGCTATTTCGACGAATAGGATTATTTTCGTAGCGCGCCTTCGCGAGTGCTCCCCTGTTTCCAGCAAGTCCATTGATTGGCTTTTTAAGTCGCCCAGTTAACCCACCAAGTGCAGACCCAAGCTTCCCCGCAATTGGTCCACTTTGCCGCGCAAGGAACGGCAGTGAGAAGAGCGGCAAAGTGAGCATAATGAGTCCGATAAGAAGCTTCCACCAATCTTGACCATCACCAATAATAACGCCAGAAACAAATCGGACCCCACCAAACAATATTGCCGCAATCGGGAAAAGCATCAACATCGACAGTAAAAGACCCTGCCATTTTTTGTACCACGACTCGGTGTTTGGAAGAAGGTATGCGATAAAAGCAAGCGGTGCAAGAATCGCAAGAACCGGAATAATCGCTTGTCGGAAAATGAGCGTAATTACCGCAGCCAACAAACCAAGCGCTCCAAGTGCGGCCATAGGAAGTATTAACCAGAATACTGCCGCCGCACCACCCGCGATGGCAACCCCTGCGATAGTAAGCCCACCAACAGCTACAGCGCCCGTAATAAGGTTAGACAATGCTGCCCATCCTTGCGCTGCCGGGTTAAATTCAGGAGCCATCCCCTTCAACAACTCATACAACCCGTTACCAGTAACATTAGCTAAGTCGACTGCGAGTGAAACGATAATAAACGATGCATTCACAAGAATCGCTCCAATAACCAAACGAGGCAACATCTTCTTTACTCCGTAGTTACTGATACCAGTACTTGTGAGTTGCGAGAAGATAATAATAAGGAAGACAATAACAAACAACACGTTTGCCACTGAGCGAATTGTACTCCACGCAGCGAATATCGGACCATCGTCATCAAGAGGGTCAACAGTAAGAAGTGTTGAAGCAATACCCCACATCGCATCATTCAAGCCACTCAACCCAGCAATAACGGGACAAATAATCCAACCCACACCCGCAACCATACTTCCGCAAGTCGGTTGGTCTTCTGGAGGGACACAGCCTGCAGTGGTAGGGTCACGTGTACAAAGCTCTCCTCCACCCGGTGTACCTGTATCTTCTCCGCCAACATTATTCTCAAGCCACTTTTGGTACCCCAATACTGCGGGAGAATCCTTTTTACTAACAGCTGCTGCTAACTCGGCACACGTCATTGTTTGCTGTTCCCATACAGTCACCTTATATTCTGTATTGCGATCGCGATCAGTTGCACCATATTTCTTTGTTGACCATTGCTTTGTTGCTTGATCGTAAATTTCTATAGTATAGGTTGTACCTAATTCTGATGGTCGGCACTGTGACATGAAGTTATCAAGATAAATTCGATACGCACCACCAGTTGGTGTAATACTATTAACGCCAAGAGAGGAATTACCGAGAGTGTCTCTCCATAGGGCATCCATTTTTGCTCCATTGCTTCCACTCGGCTTATAAAAGTCATTGTCCACGCCAGGTGTCGTATCAGAACATGAGGTACCATTACTATTTTCACGAGAAAAACCTAATGCACAAAGAAGTGTTGGGCCATTAGTGTAACCCCAAAGTGCAGCCGCCTTAGCAATCCAGGCTTTTCCTTCGCTGTCGCCACAGTTTTGTCGCCCGTCGCCATCTTTACCTCGGGGGTCATTAAATGCACCGACGTTTATACCATTTGCAACACCCGTGACTTGTCGGCTAAAAAACCAGTCGAAATCGATGGCATTTTGTTGACTCATTGACCGGTAAGAATCTATAGAGTTTTTGTAGAACCCTGTTTCCATACAGGTACGGAGGGCTTTAAAGTAAGCAAATGACTGTGCTTGCTCTCCAGGGTTTTGCGTTGCCGTCTTAGTAACTGCATTAACCGGTGTCGGTGATGCAATTGCAATAGTGACCATTATTGCCGCAGCGGCAATAATCATGCTTGGCTGAAATGCCTTTTTAAACAATAAGAGACAAGCCCGAAAGAGCTTGTCTCTATTAATAACAATAGAATTACGTAATGTGTGTCTGTGTTGGCGGTAGTGCATACCTGCTTCTATTGAAACATAAGCAGCATCAATTGAGAATAGTTAAGGCTGACGTGATGTCACAGAAAGTGAAGCGATTCGCTCAACTCCATCAACTACTTCAAAACCAACAGTCCATGTTCCGTAAGGCACAGTAATAACTGCATCCTCTAAGCCAAACGTTTCACCAACACGGTTTTTATCTGCGTTGTTTGAATCGGTAAAATCAATTTCCAATACACGGCTTTCGCCGTCAGAGCTAATCTCGCGAACTTCATTAAGAGTGCTTTTATATTCCCACGCCTCTTCATCACCAAAAACAGGATCATTTGTTTTTAAGTTTAACTCAAGGCGGTGAGCATTGATAATAGTACTTGCTTCGTAATCACTAACAAGGTCAGGGCGATCACGCCAGTCTGCTACAAAGAGTGCATCTGCAAAGTAAGGGGCAAATTCTTGGGCCTTGCCAGTAACGAAGTCACCCATAGAAACGTTCTGTGTTCCTGATACCGTTTTTTCAGTAGCAATTGCTTTATTGTTACTACCAGCATCACCCCATGCGTTATAACGATCAATAAACACCTGCCCAAGTTCTTCAGATGTAAGACCAGCAGGGATTTCAAGATCCATGTCAGCTGGGAGTAGTTCGCCAGAAACAGGTGTCTCAGGAGTGTTAACTACAGGCTCTTCTTCACCAGGAGCCACAGGTGCTGTCGCAACAGGCTCTTCTTTGATAGGACCTTCTTTTTCTTCATTAAGGCTATTGATACCAACAAACGAAGCGATACCAATAGCTAGACCAGCGAGACCGCTGATCGCACCAATAACCGGACCTTTACGAGGCTTCTTCTTCGCTTCAACTTCAATAATTTCTTCTGGAAGGATAATAGGTTGTGGAGCTTGTTCTACTTTCGGCTGGCTTGGTGATTCGATGCTCATGGTGTAAATGTTTCCCTGCGCACGCTGTGCTGCATTTGTTAATACTTATGTATGACACTACTTATACACTATCAGAGACGAAAAGTCAATATGCTTGTGGTCAATAAGCACCATTTTCTTGCCTGTCTGTCGTATTTGTCGTATTCTGTACATATATGAAGATAAAACAAAAAGTAACACTCTATATTGGTAGTCTCGTACTTGTCGCGGCTGCGAGCCTCGCTGTTTTGGTATCGCCTATTAATGTAGAGGCGCAAAACACGTGTGGCGGTGTTGATACATCTATTATCTCCTGCCCTGATTCAGATGGAACAAAGGTAGAGGAATCGGGTGTCTGGTTCCTCCTTGTCCTCGTGATTAACATCCTAACCGCTGGTGTTGGCGTCGCGGCTCTTGCGGGTATTGTGTACGGTGCGGTATTGTACACCTCTGCTGGTGGTAATCCTGAACAAGTTAAAAAAGCGATGGGTATTATTACAAACGTTGTTATCGGTGTGATTGCTTTCGCAGGAATGTATACATTAGTGAACTTCTTAATCCCTGGTGGGCTATTTTAAGGAAAGGTATGAGTATGAAAATAAAGCAAATTATTAAAAGTACACTCCTCGGCCTCGGATTTCTTTTCTTCGTTGCTGCACCGGTGCAAGCGGCGCTTATTTCTAGCCCCGTCTCTGCAGCAGACCCCCAAACTGCTGATGACTGTGAAAATCGACTCTTTGGTGCACCACCATGGTTCCGCGGTCTAGTAGAGGTAAAGACATCAAACAACATTCCCCAGTGTGTGATCGTCTCCCCTGATGCAGTCGGTGGTCTCTCTGCTTTCATCTGGAAGATCGTTCTTAACGTTATCGAAATCGCACTCGTCCTCGTAGTATATATCGCTGTGTTCTTTATCTTGTACGGTGGCTTCTTGTTCGTTACTGGTGGATCTAACCCCTCTCAAACCCAGAAGGCTCGAACCGCAATCCTTAACGCCGTTATTGGACTCGCGATCGCGTTGGGGGCAATTGCGATTACCAATTTAATATTTGGTTTGTTAGGATAAGATTATGGATAAACTATTAGTACAATTTGCTCAAAAACTTGTTATTGGTGATGGTGAAGGGCAGGTTAACATCCCGACATTAACCGACGAACAACTTCTCACAAATGGTCTTAACCTCTTCTACTTTATTGTCGGGCTTGTGGCAGTTATTGTTATTATTGTCGCTGGTATCATGTATGCGACTTCGAGCGGCGACTCGGGCGCGATCACAAAAGCGAAGAATATGATCCTGTACTCGGTTGTAGGATTAATTGTTGTTGGAGCAGCATTCGCCATTACTAACTTTGTTGTAGGAAACTTTTAATATGAATTATATAAAAACAATCATCGTTGCCTTTATTATTGCGATCACTGGGAGCCTTGCGCTTGCGCCGGCTGCCGGTGCGCTCGACCCGCTTGAAGAACAGTGTAGCGACCCAAACTCGACAAGCACTATCTGTAAGAATAAGGACGAGAACATTAATGATGTCATTAAAACGGTCGTTAACGTCCTTCTCTTCATTGTCGGTATCATATCGGTACTTATGATTATCATCGGTGGTATTATGTATGCTACCTCTGCCGGTGACTCAGGCGCAGTCGGAAAGGCAAAAAATACGATTATGTATGCGGTTGTTGGACTTATCGTTGCCTTCGTTGCCTTTGCTGTGGTTAATTGGGTGTCGACGATATTTAATTAAATCACCGTATATGTGGTGACAGCTATTAACAAACTGCTCATTATCTGATATAAATAACACTAGATTCACATTAGAAAGGAACTAACAAAATGAAAGTTTTAACAAAAAAGACGCTCACAGGTTTCGTAGCAGCATTTGCTTTTGCACTCGTGGCTGTATTTACACCACTGACGCCATCAGCAAGCGCACAAGCAGAACCAGTATGTGAAGACGACACCTACACTCTTAGTAACGGAATTGATTGTGCTAAAGGCGCAGATACACCAACAACACTCTTCGGAGGTGAAGGTTCAATCTTCACAACTGTAGTAAACGTACTCCTTTTCGTTATTGGTGCGATTAGCGTGATTATGCTTATCTACGGTGGTATTCGTTACACAACATCTGCTGGTGACAGCGGTGCGGTAACAAGTGCAAAGAATACAATCATGTACGCCATTATTGGTCTCATCATTGCCTTCCTTGCCTTCGCCGTTGTGAACTGGGTACTTGGTGCAATTACACCATCTGTCTAGTTCCACGTTTCATTTATCAATCCCCCAGGTTCGCCTGGGGGATTTTTGTTTGACTCCCCTATCCAGCCTATAAAAAATATCCCCGATTGCTCAGGGATATTTTTCTCGCAGTTGAATAGATTATTGAATCTGAATCTTCTTTGCTTGTTCTTGTTTGATCTTTGCAAACGAAACGCTTAGGACGCCATCTTTAAGGACCGCATCAACTTCGTCTTCACGAACGCTGACAGGAAGGGCAAGCGTACGGCTGAACTCTCCCCAGTAGCATTCTTGAATGTGCCAGTTGTTTGCGTCAGTGTCATCACCGCTGCTAAGAGTACCGCTGATCGTCAAGATGCCGTCGCTAATGCTGACATCAAGATCTTCTTTGTTAACTCCAGCTGTACGTGCTTTGACAACAAGCTTCTCGTCTGTCTCGTAGACATCAACGGCAAGCTGACCCAAGAATTCTTCTTGGCTGTCATCCCATGTGTCGTCGTTAGACGCAACAGGTGTATCGTTTAGTGATAGGTCGTCGTCGCTTAAGAAGGCTGCTGCCAACTCATCTTCAATCAACAAATTTTCGTTCTGTTTCCGGGCCATGATATCCTCCACTTTCTCTAGGCTCATTTGACAAATAGTCCCTCGTATTATAACCGTCACATACGGTATAATCAACCGGTTCACTATGCGAAACGTAAAAAACACAATGATTCAGGGGGTTCTTGGGTTGGTTGCACCACACCTCTGTTTTGGCTGTGCAAAAGTGGGGTCTCCACTATGCGCTAATTGTAAATATAACATCATTGCTGAACCGTATTCTGGCTGCGTCCTCTGCGAAAGGCTAACAGATACGGGCATTTGTATATTGCATACTATTTCTTATAAAACGATATGGGTTGTGGCTGAGCGAAAAGGCGTGTTACAAGAAGTTATCGACGCGTACAAGTTTCAGAACCTCAAAGCAGCTGCCCAAAGCCTCGCGGAACTTCTGAACGAGGCACTCCCCCTTCTTCCTAAAAATACACTAATCGTACCCGTTCCAACGATTGCCTCGCATATTCGCGAAAGAGGCTACGACCATACGTTACTGATTGCAAAACACTTCGCTGAACTTCGAGGGCTCACCCTCTCCCCTGTTCTTGAAGCAATTTCTCGTACTACCCAGCACACTGTAGGAAAGAAAGAACGCGCAAAACAAGCAAGCACCGCCTATCGAGCAACCCAAAAACTCTCAACCACCACCCCTTACCTGCTTATTGATGACATCGTAACGACAGGTGCAACGATTGCCGCTGCAAGCGATCAGTTAATGCGCGCAGGAGCATCAACAGTATGGGTCGCAGTTCTTGCCAGACAACCTCTCGACGTAGAAGCTGGTATCTGTTAAAATAAATCGCGTACCTCGTGGAGAGGTGACCGAGTGGTTTAAGGTAACGGTCTTGAAAACCGTCGTAGGGCAACTTACCGAGAGTTCGAATCTCTCCCTCTCCGCCACAATAAAAAAACGACCTTGTTGGTCGCTTTTTTATTTTCTGAAGTGAATATTAAACGTCTGTATACCCTGCGCCAGTTGTCTCACTACCTGGAACCAATGCACTGAGCACGAAGTTAATTGCTGCAAAGGCCACGAAGGCGATAATAAGACCAACGATTGCATAAAGAACGGTATTTTTAGCGGCAGTGACGGCGGCAGAGTTTCCGCCTGAGATCGCGTAACGGATACCACCGTAGATCACCATGATCACCGCAAGTGCACCAGCGATAAAGAGAAGGGTGTTTGTAATAGTCGTAATAACACCACCAGCACCAAAGAGGTCGGTCGGTTGACCAGTACCACGAGCAGCCTCGACACCTTCTCGAAGTGTGAGCGCGCTTGCAACATCGCCACTAATAAACACAAGAACAGTCGCGATAAGTGCGACAATCGGAGCAATAATGAGTGTTGAACGTAATGTCATGGTTATTTATACCTATTAGATAATTATATCTTCATTATAGCAAACATAGGCCCCAAATACTAGTCCCTCTCTCTGTTTTGTGATACAATTGCTGACGTTGAACCTTACAACAATACGGAGGAGTACCCAAGTGGCTGAAGGGGACGGTTTGCTAAATCGTTAGTCTGGGGAAACCTGGAGCGAGAGTTCGAATCTCTCCTCCTCCGCCATAAAATTGACGACACTATCGGTGTCGTCTTTTTTATGCTTTATTACCGCTCGTGCTATACTAAAAACACATATGGCCGACGAGCAACTAACAGAGAACCCCGAAGAAATCATGCAACAAGCAACCCCTGTTGTGTTACCTGAAACCGCACCTGTGACATGGTCGGCTCAAGAGTACGTTCATCTTGATCGAAGCCCGCTCTGGTTCGTGATCTTTGCAATTATCATTCTTGGTTTCATCGCCATCGACTTTTTCTTCCTTAAGTCATGGACTTTCTCGGTACTTGTTATTGTCATGGCCGCCGCTGTGATTGTTTACATCAACCGCCCACCCCGTATTCTGACCTACGGACTCAGCGCGCAACAAGGTCTGTATATCGGCGAAAAACTGTATCATCTTAATGATTTCCGCGCATTTGGTTTAATTCAAGACGGCGAACACAATTCAATCATGCTTATTCCAGTAAAACGTTTTGCACCAGGCGTGTCTGTCTATTTCCCTGAAGAAGCTGGTGAAGAAATTGTTGATATCCTTGGTCAACGATTGCCAATGGAAAATCTCAAACTCGACGTCGTTGACGTTATTGTTCGCAAACTTCGCCTCTAGAGGGTGGCGAAATCCCTTCTCACGTGATACAATGGGCGATGTTCGCTGCGAAAATCGGTGAAAGCACCTTCTAGTTACAAAGATATGGCCTGTTGTTCTTAAGACAACAAGTCATATCATATGCACCCGTAGCTCAGCTGGATAGAGCGTCGGCTTGCGGAGCCGAAGGTCATAGGTTCGAATCCTGTCGGGTGTACCAAATTTGTAACGTTTTAAAGACTCATCGAAAGATGGGTCTTTTTTATTTCACCCTTCTGACGTGAGTCGAGCAATTGACAAATAATAGTGTTTATGCTATCATTTACTTAACAAATCAGGAAAACAAACATGCCAGAACAATTTACAACAGAACGCGAAGAAAAAACAAACTCAATCATCGATGGTTTACGTGACAAAACTCGAGAAGAAAAAGATGATGCCTTACAAAAAGGTTTGGAAATGCTCGTTGAAGATCTTCCCGAAAACCGCGAGTTTTATGATCGTATGAAAGGCTTGAGGGCACTAGAAGCCGCTGGAATCCGAGCGCAATCTGACAGACTACACGATCTTTCTCGACAGGCGTATGGGGCACTTGGATATGATACTAGTCTGGCCGAGAAAAAGAATCCTTAGATAGGACTCGTTCTCACTTCGTTGATGACACTGCACCACATTTGTAATTACTTAAAGACTCATCGAAAGATGGGTCTTTTTGTTTACGCTTGCAATCGTCCTGAAACTGTATGAATCTATAAAGGACATCTGTCACACCAAACTGGGTACGCCCATATGGAGTTCTTTACAGAAAGGTGCAAAAGTGGACACGTCCAAGCGCACGCTCGATTACATCATCGGCCGTTTCTCTGACCCGGGAGAACTAGGTCGAGAAGAGTACGGTGAGATGTTTAAATACGTCAGCAACCTTATTTATCCATTCCTCTCGAACCTTGGGATGAAACCCTTAGATGAATCAAAGAGTGTCATGAATCGGAAAGTGGGTGTTGCATTGAAAAATGCGGGCTTGCAAGATGTTCGCCTCCTGTTGGCAAAAGAGAGTCACGATGCACCGCGACGTCCGATGCACAGCAACTTTGGCTGGGGTGTCTACCTCACAGAGAAAGGACATTGGGTGATCGTTGCTTTGTGGCGAAAAGAAGGCGAAGACGTCAGCATTATTCAGACCAAAGAGGATTTCCTTGAATACTATGACGGCATTCAGTCTCCAGGAACATCACCGGTCCACCCTTCTCACTGGCTGTTTAGTGCTCCGAGTTTCATCGTCGACCGCGCAGCAACAAAAATAAAAGCAAGGGGTGCTGTTCTCGATCAACTTCACACTGCCCTGCTGCAGTCGGCTATGCGCTTTGAGATGGTCGAGATGAGTACCCCCGAGTCATAGACGAAACTCGTCATGAGCTTCGCGAATCCGCATTGAGTAAAAGAGCTCTGCGTTGATTCGCGGAGCTCTTTTTCTTTAATTGTAATGTCCGTGTAGAATATAGCTAGTATGTTTGGCTTTCTAAAATCTCAAAAATCAAAAGAAACTACCCTTGATATTCAATTCGGTGCGTTTTATGCGACAAAAACGAAAGCTGGGTATGAGATTATACGACTACTCGACCTTCCTGGGGATAGTTATCATTATCAGATTATAGGATCCGCACTCCCGAACCTCCCGACGGTCGAAGAACTTGAAAAAATAAAACCGTTCATTCTTCACATTCCTATGGATATTGCAGCAATTATTGATAAAAACTTTCAGTATATAGGCCATCGCAAACTTACCCAGGCCGATCTTGCTGGATATAAATACTATCTCAAAGAGATGGGTGCCGACGAAAAAGCGATAAGTGATCACGCACGACAGTTGATACGGTTAAGTAATGAACCTCCCGACAGAATGCGAATCTATCAAGATCAAGATGGTGTTTTTGGCGAGCACCTCGAAACAATCGACTACAGCGCAAAGATGTAAACGAGATTTTCCTTCTTTGTGGCTTCGTCGTATGAGGTATATCGTTGCTTGATAACAATCTTCGGTTCTTTCGCATCTTTAGTGATAACAAAAGTCAGGTAGCCGGTCACTGATTCTCCTGGCTCAAGGATCTGACTGCGCAATTCTTCACTGACGCCACTTATGTACGAGTAGCGCTTTGAGGTTTCAACCGAAGTCGTTTCGTCTATTGCGCTAAACGCACCTGTATAGAGACTTGCATTTCCCTCTCCGACATTTTCGGCGATAATCTTTACAGTGATGAGTTCTTCACCTTCTTTTACTGCTTGATATCGACTTGCGGGAATGAAGTTTCGTTCAGAAAGCTCTACGGTGTAAAGAACACCCTTTATTGTTGCAGATTCGCCCTTAGCAAGCTCGCGTTTGTCGGAGTTAACGACAGATTGCGACTGATTATCTCGATTCTGCTCTGCTTCTTTAATACTTTCTTGCACCGCTCCAGCAAAAAGGCTAAAACTAATCGCTACTAACGTAATGGCGAAAATGTTGATAAGTGCACCAACACCACCAGTGACAATGCCCGCAATCGTAAAGCCGCGCCCAGTGGGTTGCTTTAGGGCAAGAATACCCAAAATGATCGCAGTGATTCCCAAAAGGAGTCCAAGAATTGGTACAAAACTCATGATGACAGCGAGTATACCGGTAATCATCGAGCCAATTGAGAGGCCACTAGGCTGACCTACTGGCGGTTGTGCAGATTGGCCTGAGTACGTTGGCTGAATTGTTGGTGTAATAGGTGCTGCAATTGGCATTGGAGGAGGCGCAACGGGCTCCGCGTGCTCTGTTTTAGTGTGATTGTCGTGCTTCTTCGGTGTATCCATATAACCCTCCTAGGTTACTTCCTATTATACCAGCGAGAGCTGCCGGATATATCGAGAAAGCCCGATGAGTGAAACGGTATGATCGAACCGTTCGCGAAATTCATCAAGGCTTTGTGGGTCGTTCGATTGTTCGAATCGATGCGGACTCTCAGGGTTTGTGTAATATACCGTCGCCGCTCCCCTGCCAATCGTCAATGTTGATCGTCGGGCGATTTGAGTGTTTTCGTTCTCGTGAAAATGTTCGAGGGCAACAATAAGCGTTCCACTCCCTAAATTAATTGCGAGCCGTTCGTACTCAGCCAACTTTGAAGATTCGCCAAGTTCCCAGTATGCCCGAATCGCTTCGGGTTTATTTTGTACCGATACCGGCATAGGTGCGCCATCTGGCAGTTCAAGCCCCACCTCTAAAAGATCTCGGCTAATTTCAGCAATGTCTGCGACATGCCCTGGGATAGTCAACCGATCGAACGCTTCAATGGGTCGTGGCTGTATGGTCATGTTTGCCAGAATAGCACAAGCAAAATAGATTGTCGCTAGGGTGATATGATGGCTATATATGTCACTCACTATTATCGCCATCGGAAAAAAGCACGAAGCCTGGGTTGCCGAGGGTATCGAACGATATCAGAAGCGCCTGAAAGCCCCCTTTTTAGTAGAGTGGGTACTTTTGCCACATTCATCGCTCGACGGCGCGAGGGCTCGCCAGGAGGAGTCTGCGCGCATTATTAGTCGCCTTTCCGCTGACGCTTATGTCGTGTTGCTTGATGAGCGAGGAAAAGCCTTTGATTCGCCCGGTATTGCCCGGGCTTTGAAAGACCAGCTCGACGCCTCTAAGCAAGTAGTGCTAGTAATCGGCGGTGCCTACGGTGTCGACGACTCTATTCATCAACGAGCCGCACTAACGTGGTCGCTTTCACCCCTGGTATTTCCTCACCAAATGGTGAGACTTATTCTCGCTGAACAGCTGTATCGTGCCCAGCAAATCGAACAAGGCGGCGCGTATCACCACGAATAGATAGTTGACAAATAATCAAGCTTATGCTAGTGTAGATATATTACACCAACAAAACAAACAAAGTACAAACACCACATGAACCTGATAGCACCACTTTCATCACTCACCTTGTCACTCGCGATTGCCGCAGGTGTCCTGTTTCACGACACACACTTAGACCGTGCATTTACGACGGCTATTGCCCTTCCTGCGTTAATAGCAACATACGGAGCTGCCGATGTCTTGAAGTCAAACGACCACACCCACGTTGAACGAGGAAGTGTTGGTAACCGAAGCAACCCGACACACTCACCTATGCCACGACTACAACCTCGTGACGACGATAAGCGATATGTTCAGAATAAAAAGATGTACTTTGGTGCCGATAACGGCTACCTTTGGCCATCGACTTAAGCGAGAACGTTTAGTTCTTCTTGGAGGCGCTCAATGAGCGCTTCTTTTTCTGTCAATTGACGGCGAGTTTCGTCAACAAGCTTTGCCGGTGCTTTTTCAGCATAGCTTTTGTTTGCAAGGCGTTGCTCAAGCATTAATTTGTCGTTATGCGCAGTTGCAAGGCGTTGCTCAAGATTAGTCTGGTGCTCGTACAGTGTTTCTGCTGAAACATCGAGCCATGCTTCTCGGCCGCTTGCGGCAAGGCGAAGACCCTTTGCTTGGTCGGTAGGAGTGACATCTTTCAGACGAGCAAGTCGCTTAATAAGCCCCTGGTTTTCTTCAATCAGCGTATCTTGCTGGTAAAGCAGCGCGTACTTTTCGTTGCCAGGAAGCGCAGTAATAACAAAGCGAAGTTCTGAAACGAGTTCTTGTACGCGGCTAAACTCCCCTGCCGACAATTCGCTAAACTCGATAATCTCAGGCCATGTTTCAGAGATAAGGAGTGTATCGTGCCATGAAAGTGATTGCCAGATTGTTTCGGTCACGAACGGCGCGAATGGATGAGCAAGCTTGAGCGTGGTATCAAGTACCCAGGCAAGCAGATCAAGATTTGGCGCATCTTTTGCTGCCTCAACATACCAATCGGCAACGCTATCCCACACGGCGTGATAGACGGCTTCGCTTGCTTCAGCGAAACGGTAGTCTTTGAGTGTTCGGTCGATCGTTTTCTTAGCTGCAGCGAGTTCGCCAATAATCCAGTGGTCCGCGAGTGATTGCGGCTCCGGAATACCCGGCTTGTAGTTATCACCAAGTTTGTCTTCGATAAACCGAGCAATGTTCCAAAGCTTGTTACAGAAATTGCGGCCGGCGATAATTCGATCACTGGTAAATGCTTGGTTTTGACCAGGGCTACGCGAAGCAATAAGCCCAAGGCGCAATGCGTCTGACCCGTGTTCGACAACGAGTTCCATTGGGTTGACCACATTTCCCTTACTCTTGCTCATTTTTTGGCTGTGTTCATCAAGAACCATACCGTGGAGATAGACGTCTTTAAACGGTACCTGACCGGTTGTGTAAAGGCCAAGCATCACCATACGAGCAATCCAACGATCGAGGAGGTCGGTGCCTGTCTCGAGGACGTCAGTTGGGTAGAATCGTGAAAGGTCACCATCGGTGAGGGCGTCGGTTGTAATGAACGGCCACTGGCCACTACTAAACCAGGTGTCGAAGGTATCTTCTTCACGAACGTACGTCTTTCCATCAACGATAACTTCTTCTTGGTCAACCTGGTCATTAAAGATCCAGTCAGAAGGGTCGTGCTTGTTTTGGAATGCAGGAATAGGAATACCCCATGGAATTTGTCGTGAAAGGTTCCAGTCGCGGATGTTTTTGAGATACTGGAGAAGAATCTTTTTGCGGCCGGCTGGGTAGAACGTAATCGCTCCCCCTTCGAGCGCTTCAATTGCTTTATCGGCAAGCGGTTTCATACTGAGGAACCACTGATCTTTGATAAGGGGTTGAATTGGAAGGCCACTCTTATAGTCGTATCCAACGGTGTGCTCGATCTCTTCTTCTTTACGAATGAATTTCTCGGCTTCTAGTGCGGCGAGCGTTCGCTTGCGTGCATCATCGACGTTGAGACCGACGTAGTTTTCGGGGACGTTAATCATGCGACCATCGAAGTCGATAACTTGGATTCTCTCGAGGTGATGACGACTTCCTACTTCAAAATCATTCGGGTCGTGAGCTGGTGTAATTTTAACAGCACCTGTTCCAAATTTAGGATCAACATATTCGTCAGCGATGATAGGGATTTCTCGGCCTGTGAGCGGAAGGAGGACTCGAGTCCCGATAAGGTCTTTGTAACGTGGGTCGTCTGGGTGAACGGCAACGGCTGTGTCGCCGAAGAGTGTTTCTGGTCGTGAGGTCGCAATGACAATCTCGCCGATTTTATCGAGGAGTGGGTACGCAATATGCCACAGTGTCCCCTTCTCTAGCTTGTGATCAACTTCGATATCAGAGTAGCTCGTCTGGTACTTTGTACTGTAGTTGACGATTCGCTCGCCGCGGTAAACGAGGCCATCGTCCCAGAACTTTTTAAATGTGCCGTATACGGTGTTGATAACTTTTTCATCAAGTGTGAAAACAAGGTGTTCCCATGAAGCACTCGCTCCAAGTGCGCGAACCTGAAGCTCCATGTTGCCACGTTGCTGATCCACGAAATCCCATACCTGGGTGTAGAGTTGTTCTCGACTAAAATCAAATCGATTAAGACCTTTTTTCTGAAGTTCTTTTTCGTAGACAACCCATGTTTCAAAGCCGGCGTGGTCTGCCCCGGGGATGTAGATCGTGTCGAAGCCTTGCATGCGCTTGTGTCGAACAAGAATGTCTTTTAGTGCGACGTCGAGAGCGTGACCAATATGTAGGTTACCATTCGCGTTTGGCGGCGGCATTACTGTGCTGTAAGGGGTACCTTTTCCAGAGGGTCGAAAGGCTCCGCTTTGCTCCCACATTGCGTAGATATTTGGTTCGTACTCGTTAGGACTATATGTTTTTGCTAATTTCACGGGAAATGCTCTCCAATTTCACGTGAAACTTTCTCACATTTTCACGTATTTTACTCTAGTACAGTATACCACACCGCGGCGTTGTATAATGGAGGTATGATTGAGTTGCGACAGTGTACGAATAAAGAAGAGTGGGATGAATATCAACTGGAGCACGGCGGCCATCCGCTGCAGCTATGGGCGTGGGGGCAAGTAAAAGCCGGCCATGGCTGGATAGCTGAACGACTATTTGCATACGACGACGAACGAATCGTCGGTGCTGCACAGATTTTAACAAAACCACTCCCCCTTCCACTTCGTGCATTTTCTTATATTCCAAGAGGGCCACTTGCAGAAGACGAGCATCTGACGTCTTTC
>Ga0247806_10000552_pt1 | contig 22786 bp, 18 predicted proteins | sample UWRJL059202B1_FD_179935 | JGI IMG/M metagenome (GOLD analysis project Ga0247806, IMG submission 179935) | Plant litter microbial communities from Arlington Agricultural Research Station in Wisconsin, United States - UWRJ-L059-202B-1 | ecosystem: Environmental > Terrestrial > Plant litter >... | reverse complement strand
TTTTCGGTTTATAAATCATCTATCTCGAAAACGCATGAACAAGGCTACTAACTCTCTCAATTGGTTCGAAATATCAGTCGCGGAAATTTACCGGGCCAAAAGGTTTTATGAAACGATCTTCAACATCGAAATGGGCCAGATCAAGGACTTCATGGATATGAAGATGTGCGGATTTCCCTGGGAGACCTATAGCGGAAAAGCATACGGCGCGTTGGCGCAAAGCCAGATGCACACACCGTCTACAACCGGAAGCATTATTTATTTGAATGCGAATCCGGACATGCAGCGCGTGCTCGACCGAATTGAACCCGCCGGCGGAAAAGTACTGCTCCCGAAAACAGAAATTGCCCCTGAGGCAGGTTATATGGCTTTCTTCATCGATTCGGAAGGAAACAAAATGGCGCTTCATTCCAATGCCTGAAAAAAAAGAAGGCCTTTGCTGTTTGGCAAAGACCTTCGTCACTTGATTAATTTTGTTCCCTGCTTATTGTTTCCTGAATTTGCCCTGACTGATAATTTGTCCTGCTGTATTGCTGACTGTATACAAATACATACCTGCACTCAAAGATACCAGTGGAATTACTGTTTCTGTTATCTGGAGCTGCTGACGCTCCAATTGCTGACCTGCCAGGTTACAAATCGTGAAAATATCGCCCGCTTGCATACCTGGATATGCAACCAGCAAATGCGTACTTGCCGGATTTGGGTAAATGACAGCATCCTGTTCTGTTTCGGATAAGCCATTGGTACTGCAATTTTCGACAATGACCATGGCTGTTGCATCAGATACACAGTCATTCGCATCCGTGATTGTATAGGTCAGCATGCTTGTACCAACACCCGCTGTCGTCGGATTAAAGCCTGTTCCTGTGACACCATTCCCGGAGAAAATACCGCCTGTAGGCGATGCGACCAGTGCCATGTTGGCCCAATCCACACACAGCGTATCGTGTAAAGGCACAAATGTGATGACAGGCGTCGTATACACAGAGACCGCTACACTTTCGGATACCAGGCAATTGTTGGCCATCGTTCCGATAACAGTATAGGTCGTATTTGCGGTCGGAGTGACGATGATAGAAGCATCTGTTTCTTCGACAATGTTCCAATCATAGCTGACTGCTCCATTCGCTGTCAGCGTAATGTCATCGCCCGGACAAACGAGTTGCTCCGAAGCAACCAAAGTGATCAACTGTTCAGCAGGCTCCGTGATGGTCGCTACATGCGTCGAAGTACAGCCGGTTCCATCTGTAACCGTACAGGTATATGTCCCTGCGGAAAGTCCGCTCGCCGTTGCCGTGTGCTGCACGGGCGTCGTGTTCCAGCTGTAGGTGAACGAAGGCATTCCGCCGCTGCGCGTGACGACTGCACTTCCGTTTGTATAACCGTAGCAGGCAATGTCGTTTTCTGTCACGGTATAAGTCGCTGGCACCATTCCGGATACTGCAAATACGCAGGCGCGGGCATTATTCCCGGTATTGATGACAACAATCCGTTGCAGTTGCTTGACCTGGTCTGTGCATGACAGGTTGACTTCGAGTCCGTATAAATAAGGCGCGGAAAAAGAATTGTCCACCGAGCCTGTTACCCTGCCCACACGGTCGAAACCGGAGAAAAGGCTGTTACCTCCATCGAACCAGTCGGATATTGTGAGGTTATTATAGGTGGAACTGGAACCATCCGTAAACTTTAGGATCACATTTACGGTTGCCGATCCTTCCGTGGATGTTGCCAGCAGACTGATCGATGCAAAGGAAGCGGGCGTATTCAATCCAAGCGAATCGCGCGTCAATGCCGGCACATACAGGACATTGTTTTGGGTGTAATTTCCCAGCTGGTAGCTTTTATATCCACTGACCATGGCTCCGGTGTTCGGCAAACCGGTTCCGGACATGTAGGCTGTTGCATAACTGGCTGTGTAAAGAACATAATCGCTTCCGTCGAGTATGCCGGTCGTTGTTCCCGAAGCCGGCACGTTCTCCGCAATTGCATCCATGTTGTAGCCAGATACGCTTACTGGTGAATAATACTGTGCATGGGTGGCTCCGCTCAGCAGCAAAACGGACGCGAGTATTCGTAGTGATTTTTTCATAGTAATTGAATTAGTTCATCAAATGTAATGAAAATATGTCCTGTCGCACCGAACGGTTCCGGGATTAAAATCCTGTTTGTTGATACTGATAACCAAACACTTATTTGAAATATACAGCAATTGTGGTTTCATCCGGGTTAAGGAAATACCTTCTTTAAAAAAGGACGTAAAAATCAGTTGAAAGGTGGCTTTTCAGATTTGGAAATGTGTTTTAAAAATAGCCGTTACTAACCGTTAGCAACACTTACAGCCCCGTAAAAACTGGTGTTCCATAACATCAGTTTTGAAAATTGTCGGTCAATGGTTGGATTCAGCTATTTTTCCGGACTGCGTGATTTGAAATATTTTGTCCAATGAGATTTCGGGTATTATCGTTCCGGTCGCAGGTTTAAATTAGCTGTTGCTTAACCGTTAATCCCGAAAACTTTCGGGATACATATCCCCGTAAACACTTGTATTTCAATATTATAATTCAAAATGATTGGGTCTTAAATTAAATTTCATTTTCCCTGAAATATCACAAATCTTTACACCCCAGTAAAACCTGACATCCCTACCAAAGGAACCACCCAAACAGCTCGCCGGCAACCAAAATCTCTTGGTTTCCTGCTTCATTTTTACCCACAAAAAAAGCCACCTGTCAAAACAGGTGGCTTGTATTTTCAAGTGGAATCCAACTTACGCCTTTGGCGCCTGTGATTCCTCTTTGCGTTCTGGTTTTGGCAACAATACCTTACGTGAAAGTTTCCATTTCTTGGTTTTCTCGTCTTTGCCCATCACTTTGAAACGAACGAGGTCTCCTTCTTTGCAGACATCTTCCATTTTAGCGATTTTTTCCCAGCTGAACTCGGAAATGTGGATCAGACCGTCCGTACCCGGAAGGATTTCAACGAAACATCCATAAGCCTGCAAAGACTTGATTTTTCCTTCGTATTCTTTTCCTTCTTCAACAATCGGTGGGAAAGCGATCTGCTTGATGCGCGTAACAGCTGCTTTCATGTCATCCCCATTGTTGGACATCACCTGAACACGGCCTTCGCCTCCTTCGAGCTCTTCGATCGTAATCGTCGTATTGGTTTCTTTCTGCAATGCCTGGATGATTTTTCCTCCAGGCCCGATGATCGCTCCAATAGAATCGTTCGGCACGTTGAATGCTTCGATTCTTGGTGTTTGCGGCTTGAATTCCGGGTTCGGAACTGCAATCGTTTCGATCAGTTTGTTAAGGATGTGTAAACGTCCCGCTCTCGCCTGGTCCAATGCCTGAATCAGTACTTCGTAAGGCAATCCGTCTACTTTGATGTCCATCTGACAAGCAGTGATCCCTTTCGCAGTACCAGTTACTTTGAAGTCCATGTCACCCAGGTGATCTTCATCTCCTAAGATATCCGACAACACAGCAAATTTACCGCCGTCAGCAACCAATCCCATCGCGATACCGGATACCGGTGCTTTGATCTGAACACCACCGTCCATCAGTGCCAATGTTCCGGCGCAAACCGTAGCCATGGAAGATGAACCGTTGGATTCGAGGATCTCTGAAACGAGACGGATCGTGTATGCATTGTCTTCAGGAAGTACCGCACGCAAAGCACGCAGTGCCAGGTTACCATGTCCTACCTCGCGGCGGGAAGTTCCACGCAATGGTTTCGCTTCTCCTGTCGAGAACGGCGGGAAGTTGTAGTGCAACATGAATTTCTCAGTTCCACGGAAGGTAACGCCATCCAGCATTTGCTCATCCATTTTACCACCGAGGGTCAGGGTTGTCAAAGATTGTGTTTCACCACGTGTAAATACGGCAGAACCGTGTACCATTGGCAAATAATCCACTTCCGCCCAGATCGGACGGATCTCGTCGAACTTACGTCCGTCAAGTCGTTTTCCTTCGTTCAGCATGACATCGCGCACTGCTTTTTTCTTCACATCGGAGAAATAAACAGAAATAAATCCACCGATCTCAGCCAATTGCTCTGCTGTATACTGTGCTTTAAACTCTTCTTTGATCGCGTTGAACAATTCAGTTCGCTGCGCTTTGTTGGCAAGTCCCTGACGTGCTACTTCCCTACACTTGTCGAAACAGAAGTCAGACACTTGTTGTCTTACTTCTTCGTTGTGCGTTTCGTGGCTGTATTCTCTTTTTGGGTTTGCAGTTGAGATCTCAGCAGCCAAAGCCAACTGGAACTGGCACTGCTCGATGATCGCTACATGCGCAATTTTGATCACTTCCACCATTTCGAGCTCTGAAATCTCTTTCATCTCTCCTTCGAGCATCACGATGTCTTTCACAGTACCTGCGATCATGATATCGATATCGGATTCCTTCATCTGGGAAACCGTAGGGTTGATGACGTATTCGCCATTCACACGTCCTACGCGTACTTCCGACATAGGCCCGTTGAACGGGATATTGGATACGGCAATCGCAGCAGATGCAGCCAAACCGCACAATGCGTCTGGTTGGTGCTCGCCGTCGTAAGCCAGTAACTGGATCATCAATTGTACTTCTGCGTGGTAGTCATCCGGGAAAAGCGGACGCAAAGCGCGGTCTACCAAACGCATGATCAATACTTCTCCGTCAGAAGGTCTTGCCTCTCTGCGGAAGAATCCACCCGGGATTCGGCCTGAAGCAGCAAATTTTTCTTTGTAGTCTACCGTCAACGGCAGAAAATCCACTCCATCTTTCGCTTCCGCAGCTGCAACAACTGTTGCAAGCATCACGGTGTTGCCCATTTGTAACACTACGGAGCCGTCAGCTTGTTTCGCCAACTTGCCTGTCTCGATGGAGATTTCTTTTCCTCCTGTAGTGATGGACCTTTTGATTCCTATATTCATATGTATATTATTACAATTTAATGTGTCCGGCGGTCCGGACGTGTTTTGGCCGACAAATTCAGCCTTCAAATCCTAAAACAGAAAAGGCAATCGAATTCAATCCGATTGCCCCTTCAGTCTGTTTGCGCTTGTTATTAACGACGTAAGCCAAGTTCTTTAACAATTGCACGGTATCTTGAAATCTCTTTTCTTTTCAAATAGTCCAGTAAGCTTCTTCTTTTACCTACCAACAACTGAAGTGAACGCTGTGTAACGAAATCGTGACGATTTTTTTTCAAGTGCTCAGTCAGGTGAGAAATACGGTAAGTGAACAAAGCAATTTGTCCTTCCGCAGAACCTGTGTTTGCTGCTGTACCTCCATGTTTTTCGAAGATCTCAGCCTTTTTTTCGGGTGCTAAATACATGCTAAAATTATTTAAATGTTTATTATGTAGTCATTATTGACGGTGCAAAGATAGGTATTTAATCCAAACAGGCAAGCTTAATTGAACATTCCTGCTGTTTTCCGAACCGAAAAGTAAACATCCAGGCACTTACAAAGTCCCGCTGGCGCAGATCAATACCGCATCTTCACGGGCCATCAGCACGACAGAACGCAATTTATCTGTTCCGTGCAACAACAGGCTGTCTTTCGCCTGCAAGGTTTCTGCACCAAAAGCAATGCTTCCCTGCTGCACATAAATCAGGTCGATATCGGACAGCGTTTCCAGTTCGATCGTATCTTCCGCATGAAGTTGTACGGCACGAAGCTCTCCCGCTGCCCGGCCGGTCGTCATCAGGTTGAAGTCGTGGACTTTCCCAAAACCTTTGGTTTCCCAATCGCCTTCAAAGGTATAAGGTTCGAGCGGATTGAGCTCTACCGTTTTCCGGCCGATATGTTCCAGGCGGATCTTTCCTTCGAGGACCATCAGCCTGCGAGTAATACCGGTAAAAATCGTGAACGTCGATTCTTCCTGCTCAACGGTAGCCGTGCTGATGCGCAACTGAAAATCCCTGCGGATAAAATCTGCTTCCGCAGGAAAAATAAAGAGTTGTGTGGTTTCGCCGCCTGCCCAGCGATTGGTCTGGTTTTGTGCGCTGCTGATGATCTCGTATTTCATAGCCTAAAAATAAGCATTCTGCCGATTTGGTGTTACTTCTGTGGATTTTTCGGATGCTTTAAGCGCTCCCTGCAACACTTCACTAGATAAACGGCATTTGTGTTGCAGGTTTGCCGCCAAATTCCGTACTTGCCATCATTCAAAATCCACCGAAATGAAATACATACTGACATGCTGCTTCCTCGGCCTGCTGGCAATGGCTTACAGCGCAGAGCAAACACAAATTCGTCCCGACAAACGCTTCGACCGCAAAAACCGCAAGCATGGCGTCTGGGAATTCTATCACGACGGCAATGTCGGGAGATTGGCCAGTAAAGGCACTTTCCGCCACGGCTACCAGGTGAAGACCTGGATGTATTACGATACGCTCGGCAGACTGGAAAAAGTTGAAAAGAAGCTTTTCCTGCGCCCGAAGATCCGCACAACGATGTACCACGCGAATGGCCAGGTCAGAAAAGCAGGTTATGCGCGCGTGAAAAAGACCCGCAAGTACCTCGATTATTACTGGACGGGGAAATGGAAATGTTATGACGAGAACGGAAATTATACAGTAACGGAAACCTATCAGAAAGGAGTGCTGGAAGAATAAGCCATCACTTAGCAAAATCAAGAAAGCCCGCCGGAAAATCCAGCGGGCTTTTTTTTGAAGTTAGTTTTCAATCGTATTATTTCTTCAATAGTCGAAGCGACAAGGCCAGTGTCGGCTTCAATTCCGTTCTATCCACAATATAATCCAGGAATCCGTGCTCGAGCAGGAATTCAGAAGTCTGGAACCCTTCCGGAAGATCTCTTCCGATCGTTTCTTTGACGACACGCGGACCGGCGAAACCGATCAGTGCTTTAGGCTCTGCAATGTTGAGGTCGCCCAGCATCGCGAAAGACGCCGTCACACCACCCGTCGTAGGATCCGTCAGGAAAGAAATGTATGGCAAACCTTTCTCAGCCAGCTGACCGAGCTTTCCGCTTACTTTCGCCATTTGCATCAGCGAGAAGCCGGCTTCCATCATACGTGCACCACCCGATTTGGAGATAATCATAAAAGGGGCGTTCAATTCCATTGCTTTGTTGATCCCGCGTACAATTTTCTCGCCCATTACAGATCCCATCGAACCGCCTACAAAGGCAAAGTCCATACAGGAAATGACGAAATCGAGTCCATCGAGCTTACCATGTGCCGTGCGCACCGCATCTGTCAGGCCCGTTGATTTCTGGGAAGCCTTGATGCGATCAGTATATTTTTTCGTATCCTCAAAGTTTAAAGGATCTCCGGATGACATGTTCGCGTCGAGCTCTGTAAATTGGCCACCGTCAAAAAGGATATCGAAATATTCTGCGGAACCGATTCTTTCGTGGTGAGAGCAACGGTCGCATACATAAAAATTCTTCTGGAAATCCGCCTGCGTGAATACTGTTTTACAGTTCGAGCACTTGTGCCAAAGTCCTTCCGGCGTTTCTTTCTTCTCTTTCGTAGAAGTCGTGATCCCTTCTTTGTTTCTTTTAAACCATCCCATAGTATATCGTTTTTATTCCCTTGCAGGAGTAATTCAAATCAATTTTAGAGTGTATTGACGTTGTTAAGGTCGGCAAAAGCCTGCTCCAGTCTCTTCACAAAAGTCAATTCGCCTTCGCGGATCCATTTTCTCGGATCGTAGTGTTTCTTATTCGGCTGATCTGCGCCTTCCGGATTGCCGATCTGCGTTCTCAAGTATTCGATCTTGTCATTCATGTAATCGCGGATGCCTTCCGTAAATGCAAACTGCAAATCGGTATCGATGTTCATCTTGATGACGCCGTAACCAATTGCTTCGCGGATCTCTTCGAGCGTAGACCCGGAACCTCCGTGAAATACGAAATCAATCGGATTGTGTGCCGTATTGTATTTCTGTTGTACGAAGTCCTGTGAATTTTTCAGGATTTTCGGTGTCAGCTTCACATTGCCCGGTTTGTACACACCGTGTACATTTCCGAAAGCAGCTGCAACGGTAAATTTATCGCTGACCTTGCTGAGCTCTTCGTAAGCGTAGGCTACTTCCTCCGGCTGCGTATACAGCTTGGAGCTGTCGACATCTGAATTGTCTACACCATCTTCTTCTCCACCGGTGATACCCAGCTCGATTTCGAGGGTCATGCCGATTTTGCTCATTCTCGCCAGGTATGTTTTGCAGATTTCGATATTTTCTTCGATCGGCTCCTCAGACAAGTCGAGCATGTGCGAGCTGTACAAAGGTTTGCCGGTTTGCTGGAAGTGAATTTCACCTGCATCGAGCAAACCATCGATCCACGGCAACAGGTTTTTCGCACAGTGGTCCGTATGCAGGATTACTGTCGCACCGTAAGCTTCCGCCAGCGTATGGATGTGTTTCGCACCTGCAATTGAACCTGCAATCGCAGCTTTCTGGTTTTCGTTGGACAAGCCTTTTCCGGCATTGAAATGACCACCTCCGTTGGAGAACTGGATGATCACCGGCGCATTGACCTTCGCTGCTGTTTCGAGTACCGCGTTGATCGTATTGGAACCGGTAACGTTCACCGCCGGCAAAGCAAATCCTTTTTCCTTGGCGTATTTGAAAATTGCCTGCACTTCATCGCCGGTTGCAACACCAGGTTTGATATTATGAGTCATCGTGATTCGATTTTGATTATAGCCCACAAAAGTAATAATTTCTGCCAAGTAGCACCCTGATTTCATCAGTTTTGGAAAATTCGGACTGTCGGCCTGCGTCACACAGATGGAAGGAATTCCGGAACAGCGAATCGCAAAATCCTGTTTCTGAATATTTTTAGCCGCAAAAACAAACTTTCATCTGCTGCCTAGAATGGATATCCGATCCCGAAATGCAAAGCCGGCGTAAAAGGTTTCGGCATGATGCTTTTGTAGTTCGCTTCACCAAATTTCGCGATTCCTTCGTCGTAGTAAGGTTGCCTGGACTGGAAGATCCACCTCGCACCGCTCGGCAGCGCCGGATTGGTAACCGGGATACCAACGTCGACCCGAATGATGAAGAAATCGAAATCCACACGTACACCAACACCCGTGGCCAGGGAAATTTCCTTGTACCAGTTCGATGAAAACTGTCCGCCGGGACGTTTCGGATCATCCTTAACCGTCCAGATATTGGCTGCATCCGTGAAAATAGCACCTTTCAGCAAAGGACCCATCGAGAACCTGAACTCAGCAGATCCACTGAAACGCAAATCTCCGATCTGTGTCGCAGTACGGTCCTGATCGAGGTAATATTTGTAGGAACCAGGACCCAAAGCACGTGCGCGCCAGCCGCGGTTGTCATTCGATCCTCCGGCGAAGAAACTGTAATCAAATGGAAGCGACGTCGTGATGTTCCCGTAAGGAATTCCTCCCCCAGCCGACAAGCGGAAGTTCAGCGATTTCTTTTTATCGAGCGGATAACCGACGATCAGCGTATTGTCGATCCGCGTGAACTGCGAATAGGCAACGCCGAAAATCTGTTTTTGTCCGAATTCGTTCGACTGCTGGTGCTTGGAAAACAAGCCGATGAAATAACCCGCCGGGTCGAAAGACGAATTGAACAGGACTGAAGCAATCGTTTTGCGGTTGTCCTTATTCTTATTGTTGTATTCGAAAGTCAGTTTCAGATCCTGCCAGATGAATTGATCGCTGTAGGCATTCCGCAGGAAAACATCGTTATTGAGGTTCAGTTTGGCCTCGAAGGCCGGGCTCTTGTCGATGGACACGAACTTAATGACCGAAGCCAATGGCAAACCGATCTGGAAGATCTGTGTTTTGCCGCTGTAAAATTTATAGAGGTAATTCAACTGGAAAACAGACCGCTCAAAATCAAGCCTTTTCTGGTAATTGTACGCCGTGGAAATGATCGTCCTCGGACGTTGGCGCTTGGAAAGTGTCGTTACGCTCAAAGGGAACAGTCCCGGAAGATCGAGCTTGAAGGAAGGCCCCAATTCCAGCGTATTGAAGCTTCTGCCCGCTTTCTTGATCGCTTCCCCATCCAGGGTCTCGTCGAAGATCGGTGGTTGTGATTCCACCCCGCCGCTAAGCGAGATTGTCAGTTTTTCACTGCCGCGGAACAGGTTCTTGTTGTAGTAATTGACCGTCGCACCAACCCCAAGGAAACCATTGGAGTTCGTAAAGCGTGGCTCGAAGTTGAAACCCTGCTTGTCGCTCGGAACGAGGTAATAATGCACATCAATTTTGTTGGTTCCCTGCACTTCGACAATTTCCGGTTTGATGGTCTGAAATACATCCAGCTGCAACATGCGCGTATACGTCCGTTCCAGGTAATATTCCTTATAGGGATTGTTGTGCTCGAGGTAATTCTGCAATTCGAGGACCGAAGGCTTGATCGCCGGCACGCCGTTGTAATAGATCCAGGCTTCGCGCAGCGGATTCAGTACAGCCGAATCCGCAGGCAGGTTGCGCTTCAGTTTTTCGCGCTTCGAGTAATAGATCTCATTGTAATGGATCGTATCAATCGTACGCATGAAATGGTTGTCCATCAGCGGCAGCCTCATTCCATCTACTGTGCGGCTGAAATCATCGGAATAAGTTGTATCCACAAGGTGGAAATATACATTGCGGATGTAAGTTTCCTGGTGCGGAACCAAACGAACGCTGTCTTTTCCTTCGACCTTGACCTTGCGGTCGCTGAACTGGATATCGACTTTCACCGTCATCAGTTCCTGGTTTGTATGGACTTTGTAGGTAATGTGTGAAGCGCTGAATCCATAAATAGCCTCGTCGCGCATGAATTTGGCCACCTTGCTGCGGTAGGCATCCAACATGTCCGAGTCAAAACGCTCGCCGATGAGCGGCGTATAGCCTTGTTTTTTGACAAATTTATTGTAGGCCTGGATAACTACCGGGTTCTTCGAAATCATTTCAACGCTGTCGATGATGTAAGGTTTGCCGGTTTCGATGTAATAAGTCGCCACAATTTTCTGGCGCTTCAAATGTTCTGTTTTCGCGCTGACCGTTCCAAAATAATATCCTTTTTTGGTCAGGAAGATCTTCAGCTGGTCAACCGTTTTCAGGTAAAGTGTCGAATCAAAAATAACCGGCGGTTCGCCAATCTTGTATTTCATCCATTCGCTGAATGACCTTTTCGGATTTACGCTGTCCTTGAGCTGGATGATCTTCTCGGTATAGTATTCCTTGTTGCGGCGGCGTGCACGTGCAATGCGGCGCGTATTAATGCGATTTTGCCGGGCAACTTTTCTTTTGTTATTTTTTCTTAATTGTTTGTTTTCCCATTGCCTTTTTTGGGCAACTTCGAGCGAATCATAACAATTATAGGCATACAAACCCAATCTGAGACCTAACGTTTTATGATTAGGTTGCTGGCGGATGATGGCATTCACTTCATCGGTCGAAAGCTTGTCGCCTTTGATCTCTATTTTGTTCTTCTTGACCAGTGATTTTCCTTCCGGAACGAAGCGTACTGCACGAAGTGCCTTAAACGGCTCGATGCGGGCGAAGCGTGGGTGCTTGCAGGAAGCCAGTATAAAAACTAGGTAAAAAGCGAGATAATATGTAAGTTTGACCGGTTTCAAATGCCTGAATTGAGTAGCAAAAATAACAAAAAAGCCTTCGTATAAATGATTTCTAAAAGCAGAATAAAGCACATCCGCTCACTTCAGTTGAAAAAATTCAGGGATGAGCACAACGAATTCATCGTGGAAGGCGAAAAAATGGTCCTCGAAGCTCTGGGATTGCCGGCTGGAATCATCGACAGTATTTACCATACCGCGGCTTTTCCCATTCCTGCGGAAGCAGCTGCTACACATCCTTTTTCGGAGGTCACAGAAGCCGAATTGAAACAAATCTCCGCACTGCAAACGCCCAATAAAGCGCTCGCCGTTCTCAAAAAACCTGAGCTGACCACAAAACAGGAAAAATTCTACCTCGCACTCGATGGCGTGCAGGATCCCGGCAATATGGGGACTTTGATGCGACTTGCAGATTGGTTCGGCATTCCGGAAATACTTTGTTCGCAAACGACAGTCGATTGTTACAATCCGAAAGTCGTACAAGCCACAATGGGCGCACTCTACCGCGTGCAGGTACGTTACGTGGATTTGAAATCACACCTCGAACAACTGGGATTGCCGGTATACGGCGCGTTGCTGTCCGGAGAAAATGTGTACGGCCAACCTTTGAAAGCCGAAGGTGTGCTCGTGCTTGGAAACGAAGGCTTCGGGATTTCTGCGGAGATCCAGGAAATCATCGACCGCCCGGTGCACATTCCAAGACTTGGCGGCGCAGAATCATTGAATGTTTCGACAGCCGGCGCAATCCTGCTCGCTGAATTTTTCAGGGATGCATTGCGTCAATCCTGATGCCTGCAATCAGGAATGGTTTCGGATACTTTCCGCAATGGCGTCGACACACTTCATGCCGTCTATGGCCGCAGAGATAATTCCGCCGGCGTAGCCCGCACCTTCTCCGCAGGGGTACAAACCTTTGACCTGCGGATGCTGCAAAGTCGTTTCGTCGCGCGGAACCTGAACGGGTGAAGAAGTCCGTGATTCAGGTGCATGGAGAACCGCATCATTCGTTAAGTAACCCGGCATTTTCTGCCCGAAATCGACAAAAGCCTTGCGCAGGCGCTTCGCGATGAATGGCGGCAGCACTTTGTTGAGGTCTACGCTGACAATTCCCGGCTGGTAAGAAGATCTCGGAAATTCAGTTGTCAGTTTGCCGTCCACAAAATCCTTCATGCACTGTGCAGGCACGCGCTGTGTTTTTCCGGCGGCTTCCCAGCAGGCTTTTTCGACTGATTTCTGGAAATCGAGACAAACCATCGGATTATTCGCATGACCCGGCAATTCCTCCGGCTCTACGCTGACCACAATCCCGGAATTGGAATAGGGATTATTTCTTTTCGACGGCGACCAGCCATTGGTCACAACTTCACCCGGTGCAGTTGCACAAGGCGCAATAATTCCGCCCGGGCACATGCAAAACGAATAAACACCTTTTCCATCCACCTGCGTCACAAGTGCGTAAGAAGCCGGTGGCAGGAAATCGTCGTTGACACGACCATGGTACTGAATTTTATCGATGAGCTCCTGTGCATGCTCGATGCGCACGCCGAGCGCAAAAGCCTTTGCTTTCAGGGTAAGTCCTTTTCCGCGCAGCAGCTCGAAAATATCGCGCGCCGAATGTCCGGTCGCCAATACCATGTGCTGCAGTTGGATTTGTTCGCTTCCGTTAATTTCTATGCTTTTTAGCGCGCCGTTTTCGACGGTAAAATCGGTCAGCTTGGATTCAAAACGCACCTCGCCGCCGGCAGCAATGATCGCTTCGCGCATATTCACAATCAACTGGGGCAGCTTATTCGTACCGATGTGCGGATGTGCATCCACGAGGATATCGGCATCTGCACCGAAATGCACGAACCATTCGAGCGCGCGCAATACATCACCCCGTTTTTTGGAGCGTGTGTAGAGCTTTCCATCGGAATAAGTCCCGGCACCGCCTTCACCGAAACAATAATTTGATTCCGGGTTCACGACCGATTCTTTGTTCAGCAGCGCAAGATCCCGGCGGCGTGCACGCACATCTTTGCCACGTTCAAAAACGATGGGTTTCAGTCCGATCTCAATCGCACGCAAAGCGGCATATAAACCGGCAGGACCGGAGCCAATGATTGCAATTGCCGGTTGATCTCCGACAGGTTGGGGCTGATAATAAACGGGGATTTCCGGAACCTCTTCCGGACCTGTAAATACATCAAAAGTCGCATTGATACGGATCTGTCGCTTACGCGCATCAATCGAGCGCTTTCTCCATTTGAAGGAAAAAGTACGTGGCACAAGGTTTAATTCCTGTGCAATCCTTGCGTTAAGAAAATCGTTGTTTTGTGCCTCTTCCGGGCTGATCTGAAATTGAACCTGAACACTCATTTATCCTTCAAAGATAAGCGAAAACATCCAAACGCGGTTGTATAACTTATCGATCGGATCGGAAACATTGGTGTTGTCCTGCACGAACTGGTTCGCAAAACTGTGGGAAAATTTCAATTCAATCCCCAGTTTGAAATAAGGCATAAAAAACTCTGCCCCAACGCCTACCTGGCCCTGGAAGTCGTGTTTTTTCAGCTTGATGAATGGATCTGTGAGCGATTGCGTCGCATCCTGCTGAGATTGCAAATCATAGGAATATTGCGCGCCGCCGAGCACATAAGATGTGAAATTATTGAAACGCATCGTGCGGAATTGCAGCATCAATGGAAAGTCGAGGTTCGTGGAATTAATCCTTTCTTCCTTCACTTCCTCCTTTTTGGAATCCGGCGACTTGGGATCGAAATGATACAGCAACGCCCGTTCCTGGAAAGAAAGCGACGGAATAAAACGCAACCTAAGCACAGGCGTTCCGAGCTTCAGCGAAGTCACGATGCCGACTTGCCCACCGGGCTGTTTTTTATTTTCCAGCTCGCGCAAGCCGTATTTTTCATACGCGCCGAGCACCGGATAAGGTGAAAAATCGGCAGAATTGATGCCGAGCATGAATCCGAAGTGCAACAATTTCCTGTCAAATTTCTTGTAATTCTGCGGCTTCTCAATCTGGGCCATGGCCCCGTGAGCGGTGATGCAGAAAATACCTAAAATACAAAGTGTGCTTCGAATCATGTGCTTTTTGAACGGATTATACGATCAATTATTGCTGTTTCCGGACAATAATTACTTTTTACCTGAATAAATTGTCGCAATGCCACCGGAAACCAAACGCGATTGAACGCCTTTATAACCAAGCGACACGAGGATATCCTCAAACTGTTTTCCCTCCGGGAACGCAGCTACCGATTCAGGCAGATAGGTATATGCACTCGCGTCTTTCGAGATCCGCTTTCCGAAGAAAGGAATGACGTATTTCGAATGGAATGCATAGTATTGTTTTACCGGGAATTTACGGGGTTTCGAAAACTCGAGAATGATCAGCTTCCCGCCCGGGCGCACAACGCGCAGCATTTCAGCGAGTCCTTTTTCCAGGTGCTCGAAGTTGCGGACGCCAAAACCAACGGTCAGCGCATCAAAGTAGTTGTCATCAAAAGGAAGGTCTTCAGAATCGCCGAGTCGCATCGAGATTAGCTTATCGAAACCGCGCTTTTTCATTTTCTCGCGCCCCATCGCCAGCATACCTTCGGAAATATCGACACCGATTACTTCCGTCGGGTTGAGCTTCAGGCTTTCGATCGCAAAATCTCCGGTTCCCGTTGCAATGTCGAGGATACGCGCCGGTTGGATCTCGCGCAGCATGCGAATGGCTTTTTTACGCCACAACTTGTCGATACCGAGTGACAAAAAGTGATTCAGGAAATCGTATTTCCCCGAAATGTTGTTGAACATTTCCGCGACCTCTTCTTTTTTGGATTTATTGGAATCTTTGTAGGGCTTAACTTCTTCTTTGCTCATAGATATGCTGTTGCGGCGACATGACCGGGTTTTACTTTTGTTTAACTGCGCTGATCAATTCAGTTTCGCGACCTCTTCCATCAGCTGGTCTTTCTCAATGCTCACCACGCCGCTTTTTTCGCAAACGAGTCCGCCGGCGAGATTCGCAATCTCTGCAATCTGTTCGATCGGCAAACCGAGTGCAAGACACAAGGTCGCGACGCTGATGACAGTATCTCCTGCCCCGCTGACATCCGCAATGTTGCGCACGTGGGCCGGAATGTAATATTTTTCAGCTTGCTGACGGATGAAAACACCATGCTCAGAAAGCGTGATGAACGTGATCTCATTCTGCAACCTGTCTTCCAGCTGTTGTACCGCCGCTTCGAATGCCGCCTTATCGGAAATCGAAAACCGCACATCCAGACCTTCCTTCAATTCTTTCAGGTTCGGCTTGAAGAGCGTGACGCCCCGGTAGGCAAAAAAATTGTCTTTTTTCGGATCTACGGTCGTCACAACGTTGTTTGCACGACAAAGACCAATTACTGCTTCGATAACCGGCGGTGTGAGTACACCTTTGTTATAATCTTCAAAAATCAGCGCATCCAGTCCACCCGCGATCAGCTCCCCGATGCGCGTGATCAGTGCCTGTTCTTCCTTTCCGCTGATCGGATCGATTTGTTCAGAGTCGATGCGGATCAATTGCTGGTTGTTGCCAATGACGCGGGTCTTCACCGTTGTCAGACGGTCTGCACTCTGCACGAGACCCGTATTGGAAATCCCTTGTTCAGCCAACAGGTCGATCAGTCTTTTCGCATCGCGGTCCGTTCCGATCACGGAGCACAAAATGGCTTCCGCACCCAGCGCCACGAGGTTCAGCGCGACATTGGCCGCACCCCCCAGACGGTCTTCCTGTTTTTCGAGGCTCACGATTGGCACGGGTGCTTCCGGACTGATCCGGTGTACATCCCCGCGCAGGTAAGCATCGAGCATCACATCTCCTACAACCGCAATTTTGCGGCCTTTGAAGCGTTCAAAAATAGCGTTGACATCCATTTATTTCAGTTTAGCTAACGCTTCGCGCACCCTGTCCATCGCTTTGATCAGCGTTTCTTCAGAAGCTGCATAAGAAATACGGATACAGTTCGGATCTCCGAACGCATCGCCCGTCACCAATGCCACCATCGCTTCGCTCAGCAGGTAAACACACAAGTCATCTGCATTGTTCACTTTGAAGTCGCCATTCGATTTACCAAAGAAAGCAGAGATGTCCGGGAACACGTAAAATGCACCTTCCGGCACATTTGCTTTGACGCCCGGCATTTCACTGATTTTCGCCAGCACGAGGTCGCGGCGGTTCTTAAAGGCAGCAATCATGTCTTTCAATACAGCGGGATCAGCCTGCATCGCCGCAATGGCTGCGCGTTGGGTGATCGAGGAAGTTGCAGACGTAAATTGTCCCTGCACTTTGTTACATGCATCTGCGATCTCTTTCGGTGCGCCGATGTAGCCCAATCTCCAGCCGGTCATCGCCCAGGCCTTGGAAACACCATTGATCGTAACGACCTGGTTATAGATCGCGTCAAATTGTGCGAGACTTTCGTGCTTGCCTGTAAAATTGATGTGCTCGTATATTTCATCAGCGAGGACCACGATGTGTGGATATCTTTCCAGCACGCCGGCCAGCGCTTTTAATTCTTCGTAATTGTATACAGAACCAGTTGGATTACACGGGGTGGAGAACATCACCATTTTTGTTTTCGGTGTGATCGCCTTTTCGAGCTGCTCCGCCGTGATCTTGAAATCCGTTTCTATGCCTGCTTTCACAATCACGGGAATCCCTTCCACGACTTTCACGATTTCCACATAAGAAACCCAGTATGGTGCAGGAATAATGACTTCATCGCCTGCATTGATACAGCTCATCACGACATTCGCAATGGATTGCTTCGCACCGGTTGAAACGACGATCTGGTCCTTCGTATACGTCAGGTTATTGTCGCGTTTGAATTTCAAAGCGATGCTTTCTCTCAAATCGTCATACCCCGCAACAGGTGTATACATCGTGTAATTCTGTTCCATGGCTTCAATGGCCGCATCCTTGATGAATTGCGGAGTGAAGAAATCAGGCTCTCCGAGACTCAGAGAGATAATGTCCTTTCCGGCAGCTTTCAGTTCCCTGGAAATACGGGACATCGCGAGTGTCGCCGATTCCTCCATTGCCAGTATGCGATTGGATAATTGTATCATTTTTGGATTTTCTTAAAAATACAACGCAAATCTAAAAATAAAGTAGTCATGAAGATCATAAATTAGTCAAATTCTGCCCCGCAATCCTGTATCCGCTGCAAACCTGTCCTGCAGCAAACCCTTTTTCAGCCTGCCGAACACAGGTTTCTAACATCCATTGTTCGTATCTTTGCTTATTCGAAAATAAAATAGTTTCTTTGCTCCGAAAAAAAATATATTTTTGCAACGCTAAAATCGCAACAATGTTAGAAAATTTATCAGGAAGAGAACTGAAGCAACAGTTTAAACAAAATAGTACACTGCGTATCGTAACCATCTGTGTGGGTTCTGTCATTGCACTCGTGCTCGCTTATCTGGCTTACCGTCAGTTTATCTGGAAACCGGCAAACATCAAATCCAATGATGCTTACTGGGTTGGGTTGAATTATGCTGACAAGGATTCTACAGACCAGGCGATTGACGAGCTGAAAGGCGCTGTGAAGAAATACGATGGTAAAGACGGTGGTGAGCTGGCTCAGTTCGTACTCGCACGTCAGTACATGTCCAAAGGTGAATTCAGTAAAGCGTTGGACGAGCTGGAAAGCGTTAATGTGAACGATACCTACATCGGTACTTACACACTCGGATTACAGGGCGACTGCTACTCAGAAATGGGCAAGCACAAAGACGCGATCGATCTGTACATCGATGCAGCTGAGCGCAGGGAAAACGAAAAAACAACGCCGGAATACCTTTTCAAAGCAGCTTTGTGCGCTGAGAAAACAGGTGATTTCGAACAGGCGAAGGAATTATACACCCGTATCAAGGACAATTATCTGACTTTCTCCAACCAGAAAGTGATCGATAAGTACATTGCAAGGGTTAACAAAACAAAAGCATAGATCGTGGCTACAGCTTTACGAAATTTATCGGAATATTCGAAAGAACATGTTCCCAATGGTGCCGATTTTAAAATCGGCATTGTTGTTTCTGAATGGAATGATTCCATTACGATGAACTTATTGCAAGGTGCCAAAATGGCCCTGCTGGAAAATGGCGTACCGGAAGCCAATATCCTGATCCGCTTCGTGCCGGGTGCATTTGAATTGCCTTTGGGCGCGCAGATGCTGCTCGACAATACGGATGTGGACGGCGTGATCGCGATCGGTGTCGTGATTCAGGGCGAAACGAAACATTTTGATTTCGTGTGCCAGGGCGCGACGCAGGGATTGATGCAGGTCAACCTCGAGTACAACTCCCCGGTGGCGTTTTGCCTGCTGACTGATGAAAACATTCAGCAGTCGATCGACCGTTCAGGTGGCAAACACGGTAACAAAGGCACTGAATGTGCCATTGCATGCCTGAAAATGGTTGCCCTGAAGAAATCTTTTGAATAAATCACTTCGACACGAACCACAAGACTTGTTGACATGACATTGATAAAATCCATCTCCGGGATCAGGGGAACGATCGGCGGGAAAACAGACCAGGGATTGACGCCTGTAGATGCCGTTAAATTTGCTGCGGCATACGGAACGTGGCTTCAGCAGAGAAATCCGGGACAGCGCCTGAAGGTCGTTATCGGCAGGGATGCGCGCATTTCCGGACCGATGATCTCCCAGCTTGTGATCGCTACCTTAACTGGTTTGGGCATCGATGTGATCAACCTCAATTTGTCGACAACGCCGACGGTCGAAATCGCTGTTCCGATGGAAAACGCGCACGGTGGGATTATACTGACCGCGAGCCACAATCCGAAGGAATGGAATGCGCTGAAATTGCTCAACGAGCTCGGTGAATTTATTTCTGCCGCTGCCGGTGAAGAAATCCTCGAAATTGCAGCGAAAGAAGCTTTTGATTTTGCGGATGTCGACAGTCTCGGAACCGTAACGGATGACGATACGTACCTCGACAAACACATCCAGGCGGTTTTAAACCTACCCCTCGTAGATGTCAGCGCAATTGCAGAAGCGAATTTCAAAATTGTTGTAGACGCAGTAAATTCAACCGGTGGAATTTTCATTCCGGCTTTGCTGCGCGATCTCGGCGTGAAAGACATTGTCGAACTCTATTGCGAACCGACAGGACATTTTCCGCACAACCCGGAGCCATTACCTGAGCATTTGACAGATCTCGCGGCCAAGATCCTGCACACAGGCGCACATGTGGGCTTTACGGTAGATCCGGATGTAGACCGTTTGGCGATGGTGTGCGAAGACGGCAGCATGTTCGGTGAAGAATATACACTGGTTGCCGTAGCTGACTTTGTTTTGCAGCATACGCCGGGATCTACTGTTTCCAACCTGTCCTCTACCCGCGCGCTGCGCGATGTGACCGAAGCGATTGGCGAAAAATACCACGCAGCGGCTGTTGGTGAAGTCAATGTAGTCGAAAAGATGAAAGCGACAAACGCGATCATCGGTGGCGAAGGCAATGGCGGTATCATTTATCCGGAGCTCCATTACGGACGCGATGCACTGGTTGGAATTGCTTTGTTCCTCACGCACCTCGCGAAATCCAAGAAAACCGTCTCCCAGCTGCGCGATTCCTATCCGAAATACACGATCTCGAAAAATAAGATCGAGCTGACGCCGGAAATCGATGTGGACGATGTGCTACAACGCATGGCAGATAAATATGCAAACGAAGAAGTGGACCAGACAGACGGTGTAAAAATCTACATCGGCCAGGAGTGGGTACACCTGCGCAAAAGCAATACAGAACCTATTATTCGCATTTATGCGGAAAGTAGTTCATCCGAAAATGCCAATGCGCTCGCAGAGAGAATCATAACAGAAATTAAAGCGGTTATTTAATTTAAAAATACTGTTTTGACTAAATGTTTCTTTCTCTTCCATCCACATAAAATCTAGTAAATTTAGTTGTTAAGCCATTCAAAATCTTTACATTCGTGCTCGTAATTTTACAATTGCATGATGACCAGATTTGCAACATTGAGTTTATCCCTTCTGCTACTTTTTAACCTGAACGCCCAAATCAACGGCTTTGCCAAAGTTCAGTCCATTTCCGGAAGTGCGTTAACTGTAAATAGCCCAAACGAAACGTATGGCACATTTGCGGTCAATGCGTATGTGATCGTCATGCAAATGCAAGGCGCAGATATCGGAACCAACACCACAAATACATCGACTTTTGGGACTTTGAGTGCGATCGGGCCGGCTGGTTTGTATGAGGTTCGCCAAATCACTTCCCTGACGCGTACATCAGGTATATTGACTTCGGTAACGCTCAACAGCGCGCTGACAAATACTTATGATCCGACCCAAAGTCTACAGGTCATTACCTATCCCACGCTTGGTTCAGGAAACTACACAACAACAGCGGCAATCAACACGCTTCCCTGGAACGGGACCATTGGCGGAGTAACCGCATTTCGCGTCAACGGCAATCTCACACTCGCGCACAACATCAGTGCAGATGGTGCAGGATTCCGTGGTGGACTCAAAGCTTCCGGCGGTGGCAATGCCTGTGACGCGTCCAGCTATGTCTGCGCCGCAGATCAGGACCACGGTGCGAAGGGAGAAGGGATTTACCTCATTACCAATGCAAATTATACGAATTCCAAAGCGAAGATTGTCAATGGCGGAGGTGGCGGAAACCTCCACAATGGCGGAGGTGCAGGCGGTGGAAACTATTCTGCAGGCGGTAACGGCGGTGTCGGCTACAATGCCAATGGCTGTATCGGTGGTGGCTTTGGCGGACAAAATCTCAATACCTATACCAGCGGCTCCCGGATCTTCATGGGAGGCGGCGGCGGTGGCGGACAGGAAAACAACAGCCTCGGTTCCAGCGGAGCCAACGGCGGCGGGATCCTGCTCATCAAAGCAGATTCGATCATCGTTACAGGTACCTGTGGACGAAGCATTACTACCAACGGTGGCAACACCCCGAATTCAGGAAATGATGGTGCCGGAGGTGCAGGAGCAGGCGGAACCATCGTACTCAATGTACGTGGCATGCGTGTCCAGAGCACTTGTCCCCTGACCATTTCGTCCAGCGGCGGAAGTGGCGGGAGCTGTACAGATCCAAGTACCCACGGCGGCGGTGGCGGTGGCGGACAAGGTGCGGTAATATTTTCTGTACCACCTACTTTTGCCAACACAACGATCTCCACGAATCCCGGAACAGGCGGCTGCAACGAAACTGGCTGCACTTCGCGGGCGGATTCAGGTACAGGTCCAGCCAATAGCGGAATCATCAACAGCGGTTCTACTCCACTGCCGGTCAGTTTATTGTCGTTCACGGCGCGGGAAATGACACATGAAGTCGCTTTTCAATGGCTCACAGCGTCTGAATCAGGCAACAGCCATTTCAATGTGCAGCGCTCCGAAGATGGCAGTGGCTGGACAACGATCGCGACACAGCCCGGCGCAGGGAATTCTACAGGCGTGCTGACCTATCATGACCGAGATGCACATCCATTCATCGGTTTGAATTATTACAGGCTCGAGCAGGTTGATTTCGACGGACAAAAAGAATATTCACAAATAGAGGCCATTTATTTCAAAACAGGCGTGAACACGCTGCACACCTATCCGAACCCGGTTTCAGAAATGCTCACGGTTGAAGCTCCGGCTGCGATCGATCCGCAGAGCGTCGTACTCACAGAAATTAGCGGCAAAATAATCCGTGCGGTTGCCAGTTATCCTGCCGACAACCTGGTGAAAATCGATATGTCTGCTTTATCTGCCGGTTATTACCAGCTTTCTTTGATTAGTGGAGGTATTCCTTACACGATCCCGGTTGTGTTGTCTCGCTAAAACAGATGAAGTACTGAGTCCGAACTGAAGCTCACTATTTCAGGATTTCCTGCATCGTCTTATCGCCATTTACCGATACACTGTTGTCCGGGGGAAATTATTTTTAGGTAGTGTATCCCGCGCACGCTGGGCTCTAGAAAAGAATCAGCAGAACAGGGGCTTACTTTTTTTTCAACTTTTAGAAGTCTGCATTGAACGTTCCTGACATTCGGTTGTAAAACCTGGAAAACCCAATGCCATGAAAAAAATATTGCTTTTTATCACCCTGCTGACCGGATTCGGTACACAGGCCCAGTTGAATCCGAACGCGAAACACATACAGGTCGCCATTCTCTTTGATACATCCAACAGCATGGATGGACTAATCA
>Ga0247806_10000551_pt1 | contig 22881 bp, 16 predicted proteins | sample UWRJL059202B1_FD_179935 | JGI IMG/M metagenome (GOLD analysis project Ga0247806, IMG submission 179935) | Plant litter microbial communities from Arlington Agricultural Research Station in Wisconsin, United States - UWRJ-L059-202B-1 | ecosystem: Environmental > Terrestrial > Plant litter >... | reverse complement strand
AGGACTTTAAAATTTCCCCAATTTGTACTGTTTAATACTGCTTCTTCAGAATTATAATCTAAAATTTTGTAGTTGTAAGAGAGTGTTACTTCCTGGCCATTAGATGTACCTACAAGAGCTGTAGTTGTAGATCTTATATTAAATCCATCAAGTGTAAAAGACTCTCCTGCAAAAGATGTTACTCCATTGCAAACCAGGTCTTCGGTAGCATAAAATTCATTATCATCCCAAGCAAAGGTGTCGCTTTCAAAACCTTCAGTGTAATTTATTTGCGCAAAACCATTATTCACAAAAAATAACAGGCACATTATTAACGCAAAGTACCAGTGTAATTGTTTTTTCATAACATTTATTTTAAGATTAATGATTTATAAAAATAACAAAAAAATTAATTAATATTTAACAAAAATCACAAAACTATAGTTTTTAAGAAAATTATAACATTTATTCGTTTTATATATTCAATAAATTTTTACATCAATAACCCGTAATTGTTATTTATTTCGAAAAAAATAATGAAAATAATTTTACGAAAACGATTGAAATTATATACATTTGCGGCACAACAACACAACTTAACCTTTTATAGAATGAATAATGCTCTCTTATATGAAAAGGAAGTATCCTACCAGGCCGGAAGGCGCAAGGCGGGTATAGAATTTATAAATATTATAAGCGAATTATGGTATGACAAATCTATAGAACTGGTACTTTTTAGAAACCAGCTTATAGATAAAAGTGTGGCCGAAGTAATAAACCTGCACGAATATGCAGGAGAATTTATTAAAAAGCCAATTGATGTTTTTGATACCGTTATGATAGCCCGTGCCATACAGGCTGCACAACTGCCCCCGTCCCGCATAGATATTGGTAAGCTAACTTACGAATATCATTTAGAGGAAAACCCACATCATGACGTCACATCTTTTATAGCTGATAAACTTAAAGGTGCAAAGGATTTTAAAAACATTGTGCCTAAAGATGTAGTGCTGTATGGCTTTGGCCGCATAGGCAGGCTTTTAGCACGCGAAATGGTATCTAAAATAGGTAAAGGTGCACAACTAAGGCTTCGTGCTATTGTGGTGCGCGATAAAGATGATGCTGTACTGCTTGCTAAACGGGCATCTTTATTAAAATATGATTCTATTCATGGCGATTTTCAGGGATCTGTAGTTGCCGACCCTTTTAATAATGCCCTGATCATTAACGGGACTACCGTGCATATTATAAGTGCATCTGCGCCCGAAGATATAGACTATACTTATTATGGTATTAATGATGCACTTCTTATAGATAATACCGGAGCATTTACAACTGCCGATGCACTTAAACGCCATAAAAACTGCAGCGGTATACAAAAAGTTTTACTTACCGCTCCCGGTAAAGGTGTACCCAATATTGTGTATGGAGTAAACCATGAAGAATACAATACTGATGTAACCGATATATGGTCGGCGGCATCATGTACCACTAATGCTATTACACCGATACTTAAAGCGGTAGAAGATACTTTAGGCGTTGTAAAAGGCCACCTTGAAACCATTCATGCGTATACTAATGACCAAAACCTGGTTGATAATATGCATAAAAAATACCGCCGTGGCCGTGCAGCAGCACTCAACATGGTTATTACAGAGACTGGTGCGGGCAGTGCTGTGGCAAAAGCCATACCCTCTTTAGCCGGTAAGCTTACCAGTAATGCCATACGTGTACCAGTACCTAACGGGTCGCTCGTTGTACTTAACATTGAGGTACAAAGAGCTACATCTGTTACAGAGATTAACGAGATTATAAAACACTATGCGCTTGAAGGCGCTCTTGTAGAACAAATAAAATATTCGCTTAATAACGAGCTTGTATCCAGCGATATTGTGGGTACGCCTGCCCCTGCTATTTATGATAGTAATGCTACCATTGTAAGTGCCGATGGCAAAAATATAATATTGTATGTGTGGTATGATAACGAATATGGTTACAGCCACCAGGTTATAAGGCTTGCAAAGTATATTGCCAAAGTAAGGCGCTTTGCCTATTATTAGTAACTGACCAATTCTTTATATTTAAATTGTGTTTTATCCGTCCCGACCAATCCACCCGGGGCGGATTTTTTATTGAAATCATATTGCGTAAATATAAAAATCCCGGTTAGTAGACCGGGATTCTCATTTAAACTATAAAGAAGGTTTACTCAGTTTTTCGGCACTTTCTACAAGGGCAATAAATTCTTTCCTGTACCCCTCGGCATCATCTTTAAGACCTTCACGCGCAAGCTGGTTAATAATTTTGTAATCTGTTGTTCCTTTATATTTAGAATCGCGCAAAAGCATCCCGAAACCGGCTACAGCCGTAACAAACTTAGAATCCTGACTTGCATCCTGCCAGTTTACAGATTTTGCAGCAATCACTTTTTGCAGCAATATACTCTTATCTGATTTTATAGGTTTGTAGCGCAATTTTACCGTCATCATTTCATTACCTGCCGATGCTACCGTTTCACCCGGCTTTTGGTACTTTAGTTTATCTACATTCCCACCTTTAAATGCCACACCTACAGGCACAACTTCATATAAGGCAGTTACACGGTGCCCCGCACCAAGCTCTCCCGCATCTTTAAGATCGTCATTAAAGTCTTCGTTGTTAAGCATACGGTTTTCATATCCTATCAATCTATAAGCCTGTACTTGGGCAGGATTAAACTCTACCTGTATCTTTACATCTTTAGCAATTACAAACAAGTTTGCCGTAAGCTCTTTACTAAATACCTTTTTAGCCTCTTTCATACTGTCAATATAAAAGTAATTACCATCACCCCAGTTGCTTATCTCCTCCATAGAGCTATCCTTATAATTACCCATGCCAAAACCGCAAATGGTTAGAAAAATATCTTTGCCCTTATTTTTCTGTATCAAATCCATAAGCCCAGACCGTGAGCTTACACCCACATTAAAATCGCCATCGGTAGCAAGTATAACACGGTTATTGCCATCTTTAATAAAGTTTTCTGATGCTGTTTTGTAAGCAAGCTCTAACCCCTGCCCTCCTGCTGTAGAACCCTCTGCATGCAGGCTTTCGAGCGCTTTTTTAATGGCACTTTTATTATCTACAGATGTACCCGGAAGTACCAACCCCGCACTGCCTGCATAGGTAACTATTGCCACGCGGCTGCCCGGGCTAAGATTATCAACCATGAGCATAAAGGCATCGCGCAATAACGGTAATTTTTCCGGCGACTCCATAGAACCCGATGTATCTAATAAGAACACAAGATTACTGGGCTTCAGGTTTTCATAATCTATACTCTTGCCCTGCAGGCCTATCCTTACAAGTTGGTGCCCTTTTTTCCACGGGGCGTTCCACACTTCTGTAGTTATAGAAAAAGGATCATTACCCGCAGGCTGAGGATAGTTGTAAGTAAAATAATTTATAAACTCTTCTATGCGAACAGCTCCTTTTTCCGGCAGACTGCCGCTTTCTATAATGCGGCGCACATTACTGTAAGAAGCATTATCTACATCTATTGAAAATGTTGAAAGCGGATTACCCTTTGCCTCCTTAAAATAATTCTCTGTAATATTATCATACTCCTCGGTGTTGTGTACTGCTTCGGGTTCAGCGGCAACCATATCTGCATTTACTACAGACTCTTCTTTAAGAGCTGCGGGTGCCTGCATGATTTCTACAGCTTCTACAGTTTCTTCTCTTTTGTCATAAGCCTGTTTACAGCCTACAGCCATGAGCAAAAATGCCACGGCACATAATAATTGGTTCGGTTTCATGGTGGTTGATTTGATTGATTATAAGCTACTAAAAATTAGCTTATTAAATTAACGGAATAAACAGTAATTATATTTTATAAAATGAACTGAATATTTTTAGCGTTAAAATATCTATAATATAGATATTACATACTCATCAATTATATAATTTTGAAGTGCACCCAACAATCAAATTACAGGATGTTACCAACCATCTTTGTAAGCTATTATTATGACAAACTTCGGAAAGTCAGCACTACAGTACGAATACCTGTGGCCTGCAAAAGATATTTACGAGAACCAACTACTTTATAATGACGACGATATTATAGACCGTCGCAATGGCTATCATGTGCTTAGTTTTGTAAATAGGTTTTTAGCAGTTCACGGACTCACAAACCTGGGCTCTTTTCAAAAAGTGGAATGGATGATATGTAAATACCTTCCACAAGACCTTTACTACCGTTATGAAATAGAAGACTGGCTCAGGAAAAACTGGGGCCAGAGGGTTTATTTTTACTAAAAACTTATAGTCTAAAAAGAATATCCCCTGACAATAAAACTAAAAAAACTCCCCCGTTTTCACGAGGGAGTTTTTACGCTATAATAAATTATAAGAATATTTATGCTTTTGCTTCTGCACCGGCAGCAGCAATAAGGTTTAGTGCGCTACCTGCTACAAACCAGCCTATCTGGCCTTCGTTATAACTGTGGTTTACTACAATAGTATCTTTAGTGCCATTGTCATGAACAATCTCGATAGTAATTTGTTTACCTGGGGCAAACTCTTTAAGATCTGTAAAGTTAAAGGTGTCGTTCTCCTGTATTTTATCGTAATCAGCCTCATTATCAAAAGTAAGCGCAAGCATACCCTGTTTTTTAAGGTTTGTTTCGTGTATACGTGCAAATGATTTTACCAGTACTACTTTTACACCAAGATGCCTTGGCTCCATAGCAGCATGCTCACGAGATGAACCTTCGCCATAGTTATGGTCGCCCACAACAATACTTGGTACACCGGCAGCTTTATAAGCACGGGCCGTTGCAGGAACTGCATCATACTCGCCTGTAAGCTGGCTTTTTACATTATTTGTTTTTTGATTAAAGGCGTTTACTGCACCTATAAGCATATTGTTTGATATGTTATCAAGGTGGCCACGGAAACGTAACCAAGGGCCAGCCATAGAAATATGGTCGGTAGTACATTTACCAAATGCTTTAATAAGCAATTTAGCACCTAATATATTTTCGCCATTCCATGGAGTAAACGGAGCAAGAAGCTCTAAACGCTCAGATGTTGGGCTAACAATAATTTGCACACCACTACCATCAGCAGCAGGAGCCTGAAATCCAGGATCCTCAGCATCAAATCCTTTTGGAGGTAACTCATTACCAGTAGGCTCATCAAGCATTACTTCTTCGCCATCCTCGTTAATAAGCTTATCTGTAATAGGGTTAAAACCAAGGTCGCCCGCAATAGCAAGTGCCGTTACAAGTTCTGGCGAACCTACAAATGCAAGAGTGTTAGGGTTACCATCGGCACGCTTAGAGAAGTTACGGTTAAAAGAGTGAACAATAGTATTACGCTCTTCTTTTTCTGCACCTTCCCTGTCCCACATACCTATACATGGTCCGCAGGCATTAGCAAATACAGTAGCGCCAATTTTATCAAAAGTATCAATAAAACCATCGCGCTCTATAGTATAACGAACCACTTCAGATCCCGGAGTGATTGTAAATTGCGATTTTGTTTTAAGGTTTTTCTCAGCAACCTGCTTAGCAAGCGATGCAGAACGTGATATATCTTCATAAGAAGAGTTAGTACAAGAACCTATTAAACCAACCTGAATGTTAAGCGGCCAGCCATTTTTCTCTGCCTCTTCTCTCATTTTAGATATAGGAGTAGCTAAATCCGGAGTAAAAGGGCCGTTTAAGTGTGGCTCAAGTTCGCTAAGGTTAATTTCTATAACCTGGTCAAAATATTGCTCAGGGTTAGCATAAACCTCGTCATCACCCGTTAGGTAAGCAGCTACTTTATCGGCAGCATCGGCAACATCGGCACGGTTTGTAGCACGAAGGTAACGGCTCATAGAATCGTCATAACCAAAAGTAGATGTTGTTGCACCAACCTCTGCACCCATGTTACAAATTGTACCTTTACCGGTACAGGACATAGCGGTAGCACCTTCGCCAAAATATTCTACAATAGCACCGGTACCACCTTTTACGGTAAGGATGCCTGCTACTTTAAGAATAACATCTTTAGGAGCTGTCCAGCCTGATAATTTACCAGTAAGTTTTACACCTATAAGTTTCGGAAATTTAAGTTCCCACGCCATACCACTCATAACGTCTACCGCATCTGCACCACCTACACCAATGGCAAGCATGCCAAGGCCTCCGGCGTTTACAGTGTGAGAGTCGGTACCTATCATCATACCTCCCGGAAAAGCATAATTTTCAAGAACTACCTGGTGAATAATACCTGCACCCGGTTTCCAGAACCCAATGCCATATTTATTTGAAATAGAAGAAAGGAAGTCAAACACTTCGTTACTCTGTTCTTTTGCGCGTTTTAAATCGGTTTTGGCATCAACTTTTGCCTGTATAAGGTGGTCGCAGTGTACTGTTGTAGGCACGGCAACACGTGGTTTACCGGCATGCATAAATTGTAACAGGGCCATTTGAGCCGTTGCATCCTGGCAGGCTACCCTATCCGGTGCAAAGTCTACATAATCTTTACCTCTTTTAAAAGCCTGGGTAGCATTGCCTTCCCACAAGTGAGAGTATAATATTTTTTCTGAAAGTGTAAGTGGATGACCAACTAAATCACGTGCTTTATCTACACGGTCGGCCAGGTTCTCATACACTTTTTTTATCATTTCAATATCAAAAGCCATATTTCTATAATTTAATATTATTAGTTTATTTGTGCTGACAGCTGAAGCACCAAATTATACAGCCAACTGGTTATGAGCTGGTGAAAACTTAGTCAGGTTAATTCCTTCAACCGCTGCTTTGTATTCTTCTATGGTTGGAATACGGCCTAAAATTGCCGACAATACTACAACCGGTGTAGATGCCAATAACGATTCGCCTTTTTTACGTTCGGTATCTTCCACAACACGACCTTGAAAAAGGCGTGTAGAAGTTGCCAGTACAGTATCTCCTTTAGCCGCTTTTTCCTGATTTCCCATACAAAGGTTGCAACCGGGACGTTCAAGATACATCATATTTTCATATTCTGTACGGGCTGTGTTTTTAGGTAATAGGTCGCTAAACTCAAAGCCCGAATACTTTTGTAACAAATTCCAGTCACCTTCTGCCTTTAGTTCATCAATTATATTATAAGTTGGCGCAGCTACAACAAGCGGAGCTTTAAACTTCACTTCACCCTGCTGCTCTTCCAGATTCCTGAGCATTTGAGAAACTATTTTCAAATCTCCTTTATGCACCATACAAGACCCCACAAAACCTAAGTCAACTTTTTTGTCGTTACCGTAATAAGAAATAGCACGAATTGTATCGTGTGTATATCGCTTAGAAACATCCTCATTATTCACATCAGGATCGGCAATCATCGGTTCTGCAATCAAATCAAGGTCAATCTCAACTTCTGCAAAATATTTTGCATTTTCATCCGGAGTTAATACCGGTTTTGCACCTAATTTTATCTCGGTAATCCTCTTATTTGCTTTATCAATTAAACCTTGCAGTACCTGATTGTGGTTATCCATACCTTTATCAATCATGATCTGGATCCTGCTTTTCGCGATTTCCAATGATTCAATCAAAGTATCGTTATGAGAAATACATATTGAGGCTTTTGCTTTCATTTCTGCTGTCCAATCTGTAAATGTAAATGCCTGGTCAGCCAGAAGTGTACCAATATGAACTTCTATAATTCTTCCCTGAAACACGTTTTCACCATCAAATTGTTGCAACATTTGTGCTTGTGTTGCATGAACAACATCACGAAAATCCATGTAGTCTTTCATTTCACCTTTAAAGGTAACTTTTACAGACTCCGGAATAGGCATTGACGCTTCGCCCGTTGCCAGTGCCAGCGCTACTGTTCCAGAATCGGCACCAAAGGCAACACCTTTAGACATCCTGGTATGTGAGTCGCCGCCAATGATAATAGCCCATTCATCTACTACAATATCATTCAAAACTTTGTGAATCACATCGGTCATTGAATGGTAAACACCTTTAGGGTCGCGGGCAGTAATAACACCAAAATCATTCATAAACTTCATTAGTTTAGGAATGTTTGCCTGCGCTTTTTTATCCCAAACCGATGCTGTATGACAGCCTGATTGGTAGGCGCCATCTACACTTGGCGAAATAACAGTTGCCGCCATAGATTCTAATTCCTGCGCAGTCATAAGTCCTGTAGTATCTTGCGAGCCCACAATATTTACCTTTACACGCACATCCGAACCTGCATATAACAGTTTACCCGGCGTTACGCCCACTGCATTTGTATTAAATATTTTCTCTACTGCAGTAAGGCCTTGTCCTTCAACAGAAATCTCTTTTGAAGGGGCAAATACCAATGGAATATCTATACCTAAAGTTTGGGCAGCGAATGTTTGTATCTTTTTACCAAATACAATCGCATAAGAACCTCCGGCTTTAATAAATTCTAATTTTTGCGGTGTGAACGATTTAGAAAGGTCTATCAGCTCCTTATCGCCATTATATAATTTTTTCTTCTTAGTATTAATCGTTAAAACTGTTCCGGTAGCTACAGAGTAAACCTCCTCAAGAACAGGTTCTCCATTTTCGTTGCGGACAATATTACCATCTGCATCGTGCTTTTTCTCCCAGTTTTTAAGGTCGACACCTATACCACCTGTAACATCTACAGTTGTAAGGAAAATCGGAGAAATGCCATTTGTACCGCCCACAATAGGGGCGATATTTACAAACGGTATGTAAGGGCTTGCCTGTTTACCAGTCCAGAGTGCCACGTTGTTTACGCCCGACATACGGGATGAGCCTACACCCATTGTCCCTTTTTCGGCAATTAGCATTACGCTTGCATCAGGAAATTTCATTTGAAAATCTTTGATTTCCTGTTGCTGTTGTGGCGTCATCATACACAAGCCGTGCAGTTCGCGGTCTGAGCGTGAGTGTGCCTGATTACCAGGCGAAAGCAAATCGGTAGAGATATCACCTTCGGCAGCAATGTATGTAACAACTTTTATTTCTTCGGGTACGTCAGGAAGTTGTGTAAAAAACTCTGCCTGAGCGTAACTTTCCAAAATTTCTTTTGCAATTATATTTCCGCTTTCATAAGCCGCTTTTAAACGGTCTGTATCTGCTTCATACAGAAAAACTTGTGTTTTTAGTACTTTTGCTGCATGTTTTGCTATAGAAAAATCGTGACCAAGGGCTAAATCAAGCAATACCTCGATTGATTTACCACCTTTCATGTACGACAATAATTCAAAGGCAAAATCTGGAGTAATTTCTTCAACCACCGCTCTGCCAAGAATAATTTCTTTTAAGAATACTGCCTTTACAGCTGCTGCGGGAGTTGTACCCGGTAAGGTATTATAAATAAAGAATTTAACAGAATCAGTTCTGTAGGGATTAGCTATATCTTTTATCTGAGCAATAATTTCGCTTAATAATTCTGCTCCGTCAATTGGTTTGGGGTGAAGTCCTTGGGCTTTTCTTTCTTCAATTTCTTTGATATAATCTTGATAAATATTATCGAAAGCCATAATTAAATGTTTATTTTTCGTTTGTAAAAAGTCCGTAAATTTACTCAAACTTATTGCAATTAAAAAATTTTTAGTGATTGATTAATTTAGCAGAATTATTATTTATAAACATTCTATTTTGCTGCAGATATTTTAATAAATTTAAGGTTAAGGAGTGTTTATTTAGGAATAGTCAATTTTTTAAAAGAATATTAACAAATCGCAAACAATCTATATAATTTTATAAAAATATGAAATTACTCATTATTCTAAAACCACTTTTAATTCTAAAATTACGATTACTAAACCGATGTAGATTTTTGATTTCTCAGTTTGATAATGTTGTAATAATGATAAAGCATTACAACAGCCATAACTAAGGCTATACCAAAAAGTATGCATTTTATAATCAGGAATCTAAAAGTGCCATCGGTAGGTATGGGAATCTCCGCATTATCTGTAAATGTTTTGCACAACATACAACCCGAAAATATTAGTATTACAACGCTGTACAGAACACCTATATACCTTTGCTTGTGGAATAGCTGAATGGTTAGCAATACGACTACGGTCACTGCTACATAGTGGATAACACCAAGTGACAGATAGGCTTCGGCTATCCAGAACATTGCCAATAGCATGAAGAAGACAGATGGGACAATATAGAATGCTTTGTTCATAGTTTAATATTATCAGGATACTATTATTCATTACATTACTGTAAACTTAGATCCAAATTCTCAACCAGTTCCTAACTGTGCTTGTTTATAATTATTGGATATAAGGTTCCCTGTTTTTTAATCAATACATCTTTAAAATTTAATTCTAATAGATATGCCACCTTATCCGACAATAAAGATGTCAGATAAAAATTACTCCCGTCAAGACAAGTAATAACTACGTAATAGTATTTTTCAAATGGTAAACTTCTAAAGGAACTATTCTGTAAACCACTAGGAGTCATATAAAATATAATTTCTTTGATATCAGCCGAAGAAAGTAAAGAAATATTATTGTCATCATTAATTGACAGTAAATCTTTACTAATTTCAACAATGTATTGCTTGTTATTTTCGTAATAATTAAAATGGATGACAATAACAGGAATTGCATATAAGATTAAGTAAAATAAAATAAATGCGGCAACGGATTTGTTAAACGAAGAAAACAAAAATAAGATGAGAGATAAACAAAAAGCCGTTACCATAATAAGGTCAGACAGCATCTTTAAATGACTATATAAATTAATTTTATATTTCATAAAATAGAAATATACTTGATAATTAGATTTTTAATTATAAAAGTCGACTGGCACTTTTCTTAGACTTGCTACCTGGTAATCTTACAATTTTAGTGTTTATAGAGAAGCAATACTTCGAATAACAAAATCATGAAAACACTAAACAGCATCTCATACTAAACATAATTTTAACAAAAAAGCTATTTAAAACAGCTTTTGAATTATCATTTCTTCGGTAATACCTTCGGCGTCTGCCTTATAGTTTTTAATAATACGGTGGCGCAGTATTCCTGTTGCCACTGCCTGTACATCTTCTATATCCGGCGAGTACTTGCCTTTTAGCGCAGCATTAGTCTTAGCAGCAAGTATAAGGTTTTGCGAGGCACGTGGCCCCGCACCCCAGTCTAAATATGTTTTTACATAATCATTACTTAACGGGTTACCCGGCCTGGTTTTATTAACCAGCGTTACTGCATATTCTATAACATTATCTGCCACGGGTATGCGACGGATAAGGTGCTGAAAATCGGTAATTTCCTGTGCTGTAAATAGTGGGTTTACCGTAACCTTTGTATCTGCTGTGGTGCTTTTTACCACCTGCACCTCTTCGGCAAACGTAGGGTAATCAAGTTTTATGGCAAACATAAAACGGTCTAACTGCGCTTCCGGCAATGGGTAGGTTCCCTCCTGTTCTATAGGGTTTTGCGTAGCCAGTACAAAATAAGGCAATGCCAGCTTGTGGTGGTGCCCTGCTATTGTTACCGCTTTTTCCTGCATGGCTTCAAGAAGCGCTGCCTGAGTTTTGGGGGGTGTCCGGTTAATCTCGTCGGCAAGTACAATGTTAGAGAAAATAGGGCCTCTTAAAAATTTAAATTGCCTGTTCTCATCCAGTATCTCACTACCTAAAATGTCACTCGGCATAAGGTCGGGCGTAAACTGTATACGCTTAAAATCCAGCCCTAAAGCCTGCGATATCGTGTTTACCATAAGTGTCTTTGCCAATCCCGGAACACCCACTAAAAGGGCGTGGCCGCCGGCAAAAATGCTTAGCACTATCTGGTTTATAACTTCGTCCTGTCCTACAATTATTTTTGCTATCTCCTGTTTTAAAGCGGCCTGTTTTTGTACTAAATTTTGTATAGCTGCTACGTCTGACATAGTGATGTTTGATTAAAATTAAAGCTAAGGGTATCCTTAGCTTCAAACTTATAAATAATTTTATTGTTTACCTAAATATTAGTAAACAAAGGCTTTTTATTTTTTAAGCCAGTTATTGGCAAATTTACAATCACGGTACTCACCATTTACTTTAATGTAAGTATCTTTTATTTTTTCTGCACTCCATTTTGCAATGGTTTTTATTTGCTTTTCTTTTAGTGCAAGCTCTTTAATCTTGGTATAATCTTTAGCATAATCAGCAGCATGCTCGTTGTAACGGTTAGTAACTGTAAGCAGCTTATAGCTTTGCGTACCACGTTGGTCTGTATCCAGTATTGGGTCAGATACTTCGTTATTTTTTAAATCGCCAACCTGGTTGTATATTGTAGGATCCATTTTAGTAAGCTCAAAACGGGTTTCAAGTGTACGTGGGTTCATTAACAATCCACCACTGTTACGCGTATCTTTATCATCCGACTCTGATCTCGCAGCATCTGCAAAACTTATTTCGCCACTTGTAATTTTCTTTTTTATACTCTCGGCTTTCTCTTTAGCAGCTTTAAGCGCTTCAGGCGTAACTTTAGGGGACAATAATATGTGCCTTACATCCAGCTCCTGCCCTCTTATCTTTTCTACATAAATAAGGTGGTAACCAAATTCTGATTCAACAGGCTCCGATATTTCACCTTCGGCAAGGCTAAAGGCAGTATCTTTAAACTCTTTTACAAATTGTGTTTTACGGGTAATTTTATAAAAACCACCACTTGATTTAGATCCCGGATCTTCAGAATACAGTACGGCCTTACTATAAAAGCTGGAACCGCCCTCTATATCCTTTTTCATCTGTTTAAGCTTATCTATAACAATTTGCTTTTCTGCCTGAGATATCTTAGGCTTAATTACAATTTGTGCCACTTCCATCTCTGCGCCAAAAACAGGCAGGTCTTCTTTACTGAATTTTGCATAAAATTGTCGCACCTCTTCAGGAGTTATCTCTACCTCGTCAATAATCTTTTTTTGCATCTGCTCTGTAAGCTTTTGCGTTTTTATCATCTCAAAAAGCTCGGTTTTAAAACTGTCAAGGCTTTTCTTTTTAAAGTAAGCCACCATTTTATCTGGAGATCCTAATTGCTCTACAAAATAATCTATCTGGCGGTCCATAGTTTCATTAACCTCTGCATCGTGCACAACAATACTATCCTGTATAGCCTGGTGGGCATACAGTTTATCTTCCATAAGCTTACCTATAAGCTCGCAGCGGGTAACATCCGCGGTAGGTACATTTTGCGCCTGCATTTCCTTATACATAAGATCTATATCGCTATCCAGAACTACATAGTCTCCCACAACAGCAACAACACCATCTACCTTTAATTTGTTTCCCGCAGTAAACTTAACAGGCTTTACACTGTCGTTAGGTGTGTCTGGTATTATTTGTTGGGCAGCTGCCGATATCCCAAAAAAAGCAAGGGCTACGAGCAATGCTATCCTGTTACTTATAAATTTCATATTTGTTATTTTTAATCGCGTCATCCGTAATTTCTTTTTGGAATTTCTTTATTAACTCCAGTTTCCTGTTATTTATTATTACCTGTTGTAAAGTTGGCTTAATATATTCAAATGGCGCAACCTGGTTCCTGTCTATAACCTTTGCCACCTTTACCATATAAACATCCAGAGAATCAGGATATTGAAATGATGTACCGCCATGCACATATTTGTTGCGGTTATCGGGGTTTATAAAAGGTAATTTTTGGTAAATGCCGTTCATATCTGTCCAGATACTATCGTTAAAAGCATAGCTTTTAAACTGTAGCGCCATGTCGTTAAGCGCTTTTATATCTTTTTTATTGCCACTTAAAAAACGCTGGCGGGCAATACTAAGCTTGGGGTGCTCTTTATCCATGCGAATGTATTTAAGGCGCACCAGCATACCCACTGTCCTGAAGTTTTCTTTATTGGCATTATAATACTTTACAAGCTCTTCATGAGGCACAACAGTATCTACACTTTGCTTTACCATTTCTTCCAGGTAAGCTTTGGTATAAAGATCTGTAGTATACTGCTTAATAAGCGCCTCCAGCTCCTGCTGCTTTTCTGCCCCTATGTTTACCACAGCAGCATCATACAGTAGTTTTTGCGATGCCCAACGGTCTATATAGCTTTTTATAATAGTAATACTATCCTGTCTGCTTGTACCTGCAGGCACAATACCGTTAAGCTCTTCTCTGTCCAGGTAGGCACTATTTACCCTTGCGGCAGCCGTATCCGGCCCGGCTTCCTGCTTAGTAGTACAGGCAAACACAACAAGTGCAAACAATAGCAACAGTGCCTTTTTTACCATTATTGGTTAAGCTCTTTTTTTACTTTATCAAAAACATTATTGTTTACCTTAACAGTAAATTCTTTCTTTAAATCATCTACCCACGTATTTTCAAGGTACTGCTGGTAATCGTTTATTACACGACCCTTAGCCTCATCAAGTGTTTTAGCACCGGCAGGTAATACTTTTGTTGTTTTTACCACATAGTAATAATTACCTTCTTTAATAATACCAGATACACCAGTTTTCCACTCCGCCTGTTTAGGCAATGCATCACTATCCTGGTCATAAGTACCGGTCTTTTCTATTACGTTTACCTTATCTTTAGTATTAAGTTTGCCTTTTATAAAAGCAGCATCTTTCTTTTTAAGAAGGTAATCTCTTGTTTGTTTGATGTTTTTCTCATTTGTAGATGAATACACCTCTGCCTCTACCCTAGCTTTCCATTGGTAATCGGCAATATGGGCATCATAAAATTTCTGGATGCCTATAGTATCACTTTTCGCTTTATCCCAAATTTCTTTTTCCATAAGGTCAAATAATAAAAGGCCATCACGGTACTCTTCCATTACCTGCTCAAATTCAGGAAATTCTTTTTCAAGATTATCATTGTAGTACACATTAAGCTGCTCATCGGTATAACGGTTAATTAAAACCTCTGCTGCTGCAGATACTGGTTTAACATTAATACCCGCTCTTTGTTGTGCGTTTACATATTCAAGAAAATCTTTACCCGTAAGTTTTTTGTCGTTGTTTATGGTAAGCAACGTTTTGTTATAAGGCTCCAGGTTAGCCGGCGGTGTCCAACCCATAGTATAAAGACTATCAGTAAGGGTTTTAACAACCTGCTTGTACATATCTTTGTCTCTTGCAACCCTAAATTTAGCTTTAATTTTTTCGTTAAGCGATTGCGTAATAAGGCGTGAACGCTCATCTCTTTTTATTCTTGCCTCAAAATCGGCTTTAACATCATCAAACTTTTTAACCGGTTTTCTTTCTACAAGCTTAACAATATGCCAGCCAAACTGCGATTCAAAAGGTGCAGAGATTTGTCCAGGAGTTGTTAATGCAAACGAATTTTCTTCAAACTCCTGAGACGTAAGTTCACCAGAGCTAAAGCTGTTTAGTTCGCCACCTTTATCTGAGCTTGATTTATCTTCGCTAAACTGTTTTGCAAGTGCAGCAAAGTCTTCGCCCTGTTTTAGTTTTTTATAAATATCGTCTACTTTGTTTTTTGCTTTAGCAGCAGCAGCAGCATCAGCCGTTTTAGGCTTCATTATCATTATGTGTGCCACAGTAATATCGCCGCGGTTATCCCTAATATCGTTTACTTTTACAATGTGGTAACCAAAACGTGTTCTTGTAGGTTTAGACACCCCGCCTTTTGGGGTGCTGTAAGCAGCATTTTCAAAAGGGTACACCATCCTGAATACAGAAAAATACCCAAGGTCGCCTTGGTTTTCTTTAGCAGAAGGATCTTCGGATGTTTCTGCAGCAAGCTTGCCAAAATCTTCTCCGGCGGCAGCGCGTTTGTAAATTGCCTGAACTTTGTTGTAAGCTTTAAGGGTATCTGCAGGAGCAGCATTTTCATCGACCATAATTAATATGTGCGATGCCTTAATTTCTTTTAGCGAACGGTTGTAAGCCTCCTGTACAAGCTCTGTCGTTACTTTACTGTCTGTAAGGTAATTTTTAGCAAGCTGTCCACGATAGCTTTTAAGTTCTCCCTGGTACTTTTTATTGTTTTGCAGCCCAAGCTTATTGGCTTTATTAACTTTAAGCTTATAGCCTACAAAAAGGTCGAGGTAATTATTAAGGTCTTTTTGCGAATCGTCTTTTACAAGGTCGAGGTTTTTGTTGTAAACCCTCACAAACTCATCTGTGTAATACGGTTTATCGTCAATTGTAAAAAGAACATCTTTTTTAGGAGCCGGAGCTGCGGATGTTGATGTAGTTTCTTTAGATGATTTGCAGCCCGAAATTAGTAACGCCGTAAATAAAAGGCCGGAAAGAACCTGTTTTAGTCTCATTATAAAATCAATTTATATGCTTAAATACCGTTAGTAAACGTATTAAAAGTTAAAAAATTATGATCGCTCATTTTTTGCAACTCACAAAAGTAAGCATTCGATGGTATTACGCAATAAATATTTGTATTAATATGAAGGCATATTAAAATCTACAGTCTGTTTTTTTATTAAAATACATCCAAAGAAAAATATCATCCGGCCTTCAGCCTTTTAGAATTGCCGAAAAATAAGCAGACACGTATATCTATTGACAGTTTTAAAGTGGTTTTTTTTAATATTTTAATAGCTCGCCATTAATCATAATACCTGCACGAGAAACTGTTAGCTGCGTTCCTTACAATTTATAACAGATTTTTACTACAAAGTGATAATTTTCAACGCAACCCGCAGAGCATTGTTGCGTCTTCATAAAAATTAAATTTATTATGAAAAAGATCTTTTTATTCACAGCGCTTTCGGCACTTGCTATGACCGGATGTAACGACGATGACAAATTAGGAACACCTGTAAATACCAACAATTACCTGATAGGCAATTGGTCAGAAACAGTGCCGACCGCCAATGCACACAAGATTAGTTTTAAAACAGCTACAGCTGCAATATTTACAGATACCGATGGCACAAAAGACACGCTCGATTATGTAGTTAAAGACAATAAGCTCCTGTTTTATCCTAAAGGAAAAACTACCGGCGGAAGCACCCATGACCTGCAAAAAGTTAGTGACAGCACTATTAAGCTGAGTAATATTTATGTTTCTTCAGGCACCGGCACTCCGGTTATCGCAACATTTGTTAAACAATAACATTTGTAAAAAGTAACATAATATTTGTGTGAGGCATCCTTTAATCGGGATGCCTTTTTTTATGTATATATCTTTTAAAAAAGATTAGATTTGGCTTATGGCAAATGAGAATCTTATAGAAAGCAAGAAGTGTAAGCTGAGTTTGTTACTCTCTGCATCTTTGTTATCCGCAATATTTGCATTATTAACATACCAAACACCTCCCGGGTTAAGTTACTTAATGGCATACCCTATAGCATTTTGTATCATTATAATTGCAGCAATTTTTTATGCAGTGACTAAAAAATATTCCGGATTTAAGTATGCTTCGCCTCTACTGGCACTAACAGGCATTGCCATTGCCGCCCCTTTATGGCTTACTTATGACGGTAGTAAACCATCACAAAATATTGGTCTTGGAGCCTCCTATTTTGCCATTGCCGCCCATGTTTATTTGTATTATATAATATGGAAAAAGCAACCTTAAGGATAAATTACTTCTTCACAATAATAAAATCTGATCTCCTGTTTAGCTGATGGTCTTCTTCGCTGCATTCTACCCCGTTAGAGCATTTGTTTATCAGGCGGCTTTCGCCGTAGCCTTTTACACTTTCTATACGCTCCGGCGCTATACCTTTTGCAATAATATAGCTATAGGTAGATTTTGCCCTGTCGTCGCTAAGCTGCATGTTATACGCATCGTTACCTCGTGAATCGGTATGCGATTCTATTTTAATGACAATGTTTGGGAAGTTTTGCATTACAAATACAACCTTATCCAGTTCGGCAGCAGCCTGTGGCCTTATGTAATATTTATCAAAGTCAAAGTATATTGGGTTAATGGCTACTTTTTCTACGTCGCCGTCTTTTACAATAAGGTCGTCATATTTAGAAAGCTCTATTTCGCCCTTCTCGTTAAGCTTACCTGTGGTATAATCCGGCTTTTTACCTTCTACAACGGCTTCGGTTCCGCAGGGAATTGTAATACTGTAAGTACCATCTGCCTTAGAAGTATCTATGTATCCCGATCCGTTTACCTGTGCCTTAACGGCAACACCCTCTATAGGCTGGCCTGTCTTCTTATTAATGACCCTGCCTGTAACTAACTGCCCACACGGCGCATTGTTAGCACGGGTAATATAATAGATATCATCATCGCCCTTACCCCCTGCCCTGTTAGATGACAGGTAACCAAACGCGCCATCTTTACTCACTATGTAAGCAAAATCATCAAGATTGCTATTAATAGGTTTGCCAATGTTTTGCGGTTCGGCAAACTGGTAATCACCTGTTTTTTTACTGGTAAAAACATCAAGGCCTCCCAGTCCATAATGACCGTCTGACGAAAAATATAACACGGCATCATTTATAAACGGGAACATTTCCCTGCCGGTGGTATTAATGGTTGGGCCTAAATTTTTAGGGGTACCCAGTTTACCATCGCTAAATATCTCTGTTACATAAATATCAGTTTCTCCTAAGCCTCCGGGCATGTCTGATACAAAATAAAGCCATCGTCCATCTGCACTAACAGCGGGCTGCCCTACCGAATAATTTTTGTTGTTGAATGCTACACTTTCGGGCAATGTAAGTTCGCCATCCTTTACCTGTCCTTTTATAAGTTCTATGTTATTTGTACCCTTAGCATCACTTTCGAGCCTGTCGCTTTTAGTAACATTGTTAGCACTATAGTATGCGGTTTTTAAATCGGGCGAAAAAGCCGGGGCTGCATTGTGGTAATTGGTTTGGGCTTTAGGCAAAAACTTTTGCTCGTTTATAAATGCACCTGTTGTAGTATCTCTGTCGGAGACATATAAAGTTAAGAAAGGCTGCTCGTTCCAGGAATATATCCTGCCATGCCCTTTTATACTGTCCTTACCCGATGCGTAAACTATTTTATCTCCATAAAAAGAAGTGCCAAAATCGGCTTTATTGGTATTTATAGCAAGGTTCTCTACCTTATAAGCAGGCAGGTTTTTATTTAGGCTGTCTAAATGTTGTTTTTGGGTCGTGAAGCGTTTTTTAAGTTTTTCATCGCCATTTGCTTCAAGGCGTTTCCATAACAAATCATTAGCTTTTTCGTAACGCTCTTCCCCTTTTAGTGCCAATATGTATCTCCTGAAATGAACATCATCCATTACACCCTTTTGCAGTTCATTTAGCTTATCATACCATCGTACCGCACTCGCCATTTTACCTATGTTATAATAAGCATCGGCAGCGTTAGTAATTGTTTCCTGTTTTGGATTTTTTGCATCAGCAAGATACTCTTCATAAAGTTTTGCAGCTTCGGTATAGGCAAACTCCACAAAAAGCTTATCTGCCTTATGCAGTTTTTGCTGGGCAAATGCCGGCAGTATGCAAAGCAATAGTAATATGAGAAGTAGTTTTTTAATCATGATAGATGCTTTAAAAAAACCTTGGCGATTTTATACGGGTGGCTTTTGGTACTATCTGGAACCGGATCATTATTTCGTGCGACCCGTTATTGTATTTATTAAGGTCGGTTGTAGAATAATCATAAGAGTATCCCACAAAGAAGTTCTCTGTTACCTGCACGCCTGCAAGTGCGCTAACGGCATCATTCCACCTGTAAGCAGCACCAAGGGTAACTATTTCCTGCAATAAAAAGTTTGCCGAAACATCTACGGTTACCGGTGCACCCGATACTACTTTAGCCAGTGCAGCCGGTTTAAACTTAAGGCTTTCGCCAATATTAAATACATAGCCAGCCATTGCATAGTAGTGCAACCTGTCGGACGTTACGCTTTCGCGGATGTCATCATAAATATTGGTGCGAATAAAATTAGGTATAGATATCCCTGCATACCAGTTATCGGTATAATAATAAATCCCTGCGCCTATTGCCGGAGCTATTTTATTATTAATGTTTGTATTTAATAACGGGTCCCCTTCCTGATAATAGCGCCCTCGCGACCAGTCTATACTAAGCACCCGCGCCCCGGCTTTAAGCCCAAAGGCCCATTTGCCATTTACACCCGTAGGTATGCTGTATGAAAAATTACCATCGGCATACACCTCATCACTTGGGCCCAGCCTGTCGTTTACTACACTTAGGCCTATACCTATATTATCGTGCATTTGAGAATAAGGCGAATGTATACTAAACGATTGCGTGCGTGGTGCACCGGGAATACCTACCCACTGCGACCTGTGCAGCAGGTTAGCCTCCAGCCCGCCGGTAGAACCGGTGTAGCCCGGGTTTACAACCAGTGTATTGTACATGTATTGTGTATATTGCGGGTCCTGCTGTGCCGTAGCACAGGTTGCTGTAAACAACAGCAGGCCGAAATAGGCTTTAAAAGATGCAAATGCGCTTTTCATACACGTAATATTGTAAACCTTTTAGCAGTAGGTTTGTAAAAATAGTATTTTACTTAATAAAGTAGTGCAAATTTTATTGCTTTTTTAAAAATGTAACGTAAAGGCTAATGCAAGTTACATTTCAAATTTTCTCATTAATAATATATAACCTATTTTTGCACCCGCAACAAACAATTGTTAAGACGGATGAGTTTTAAAGACGAAATTGAGAGAAGGAGAACATTTGGCATTATATCTCACCCCGATGCCGGTAAAACCACACTTACAGAGAAGCTTCTGCTTTTTGGTGGTGCCATACAGGAGGCAGGTGCAGTAAAGAGCAACAAAATAAAAAAGGGTGCCACGAGCGACTTTATGGAAATTGAGCGCCAGCGTGGTATATCGGTTTCTACATCGGTGCTGGCATTTAATTATAAAGGCAAAAAAATTAATATCCTGGATACTCCCGGTCACAAAGATTTTGCCGAGGATACCTTTAGAACCCTTACTGCCGTAGACAGCGTTATTGTTGTAATAGACGTTGCCAAAGGTGTGGAGGAACAAACCGAAAAACTTGTTAAAGTATGCCGCATGCGCAGTATACCCATGCTTGTTTTTATTAATAAAATGGACCGCGAAGGTAAAGATGCATTTGACCTGATGGACGAGGTAGAGCAAAAGCTTGGCCTTAGGGTTACTCCATTAAGCTTCCCTATTGGTATGGGGTATGACTTTAAGGGTATTTACAACATCTGGGAAAAGAACATTAACCTTTTTAGCGGCGACAGCAGGAAAAACATAGAGGAAACCATTGCAATATCCGACCTAAATAACCCTGAAATAGATGAGCTTATAGGCGAAAAACCCGCCACACGCCTGCGTGAGGAGCTGGAACTTATAGACGAGGTGTACCCGCCATTTGACCGTCAGGAATATCTTGATGGTAACCTGCAACCGGTATTTTTTGGATCGGCATTAAACAACTTTGGTGTGCGCGAACTGTTAGACTGCTTTATAGAAATAGCACCATCTCCAAGGCCTAAGGACAGCGACACGCGCCTTGTAAAGCCTGATGAAGATAAATTTAGCGGCTTTGTGTTTAAAATACATGCCAACATGGACCCTAAACACCGCGACCGTATTGCGTTTGTTAAAATAGTGTCGGGTATGTTTGAGCGTAACAAGCCTTATTTACATGTGCGCCACAACAAGAATATGAAATTTAGCAGCCCCAACGCTTTCTTTGCCGAAAAGAAAGAGATTGTAGATATCTCCTATCCGGGCGATATTGTGGGCCTTCATGATACCGGTAACTTTAAAATAGGCGATACCCTTACAGAGGGGGAGCACATGGGCTTTAAAGGTATACCAAGCTTTTCGCCGGAACATTTTAGGTACATTAACAATGCCGACCCTATGAAAGCCAAGCAGCTTGAAAAAGGTGTAGACCAATTAATGGATGAAGGTGTGGCACAGCTCTTTACGCTTGAAATGAACAACCGTAAAGTTATAGGTACTGTAGGTGCACTACAATATGAGGTTATACAATACAGGCTGGAGCACGAATATGGTGCAAAATGCAGCTACGAAAACTTCCCTGCTTATAAAGCGTGCTGGCTTAAACCGGACGACCCAAAGAATGGGGAATTCGCAGAATTTAAAAGGATAAAACAAAAGTTTTTAGCTAAGGATAAATTTGGACAGCTGGTGTTCCTTGCTGACTCTGAATTCTCTATACAAATGACCCAATCAAAATATCCTTCAGTAAAATTATTTTTCACTTCGGAATTCGAATAAAATTCCCTAAGTTTAACAAGATACAACGCCGATATTAGTAGGATTGTTCAATAGCAATCTTTCTATTGGCGTTTTGTATACATGTTAATTACCTGATTAAATGTGCTTTAAATAAAAAATACTAATGACACATTTTTTCCTATTCATAACACATCATGAACAACAGTTAACAGTGTGTTAAATTTTTGAAATCGCTTCTTTACGAAGCGAATTGGCGCGGGTTTTGCAAATGGCTGGAAGTAACTTTAAAAAAGGAACGTTCTTAAAATTTTGCAACACACTATGATATATTTTTTTACAGTAATCAAGGTACTATTAAGCACGCATTATGCTATAAGTACTATTAAAATTAATTCTTTATCAGTTTGCGATAAATGAAAGTAAAAATTACAATAGTTACTCTGCTAATTTTGTTAATAGCTGCAGGCTGTACATACAGCTTAAGCAGTGCTGCAAACGATACCACAATTAACGATATAACCGCACAGGCAAAAGAGTTTGATTTGATTGCCAAAAAATGGGAGCAAAAAAAACTACCCGATAGTGCCTTTTATTATTATAATGCAGCACAAATAAAATACATTGATGCTGAAGACAATTTAAATGCTGCAAATTTGCTTTTAACAATGGCAAAGATACAGCTTGTAGCCGGAGACTATCCCGGCAGCGAAGCGTCGGCCATGAAAAGCCTGTACATTTCTAAAAGCATAAAAAACAGTAAACTCCATTTAAATATTTATAAACATCTGGGTGCAACA
>Ga0247806_10000550_pt1 | contig 23013 bp, 15 predicted proteins | sample UWRJL059202B1_FD_179935 | JGI IMG/M metagenome (GOLD analysis project Ga0247806, IMG submission 179935) | Plant litter microbial communities from Arlington Agricultural Research Station in Wisconsin, United States - UWRJ-L059-202B-1 | ecosystem: Environmental > Terrestrial > Plant litter >... | reverse complement strand
GGCCGAACTGCGCCGCCGCGAACCAAACATCGTCGGCCTGGGCGGACTGTTTCTCGATGCCACCGGGATTGTCGACTACCGCCAGGTGTGCCAGGCCATGGCTCGGGTGATCGAGGCCGCGGGCGGTGAAATCCGCCTGCAGACCAGCGTTACCGCGATTAGCGAAAGCGCCGACAGCGTCACCGTCAGCAGCCTCGACCAGGTCTGGCAGGCCCGGCAACTGGTGGCGTGCGCCGGCTTGCAATCCGACCGCCTGGCGAAGTTGGCCGGGGTCAAGATTGACCATCAGATCATTCCGTTCCGTGGCGAGTACTACCGCCTGCCAGCGTCCAGGAATGAGATCGTCAACCACCTGATCTACCCGATTCCCGACCCGGAGTTGCCGTTCCTCGGCGTGCACCTGACGCGGATGATCGATGGCAGCGTCACGGTCGGCCCCAACGCCGTACTGGGCCTGGGCCGGGAGAACTATCGCAAGTTCTCGATCAACTGGCGCGACGTCGCCGAGTACGCGAGCTTTCCGGGCTTCTGGAAAACCATCTGGAACAACCTCGGCTCCGGCACCACGGAAATGAAGAACTCGCTGTTCAAGCGCGGCTACCTGGAACAGTGCCGCAAATACTGCCCGTCGCTGGAAGTCGACGACTTGCTGCCCTATGAGGCCGGGATCCGCGCCCAGGCGGTCATGCGCGACGGCACCCTGGTGCATGACTTCCTGTTCGCCGAGACGCCGCGCATGGTCCACGTGTGCAACGCCCCTTCGCCGGCCGCGACCTCGGCCATTCCCATCGGCCAGATGATCGCAGAGAAAATCCTCAAGAATCGCTGAACCCCGCTGCACGGGTGGCTTCACCCACTAAAAAATAACTACAAAGACCCACAAGGAAATCACCGATGTCGGTACATCAAGCGGCCCCGACCGCCCCGGAAACTCCGCTGCAAAAGCAAAAACGCCTGCGCAAGGTGGCTGCCGCGACAATCTTCGGCTCGATGCTGGAGTGGTACGACTTCTACCTGTACGCCACCATGGCGGCGATCGTCTTCTCGAAAATCTTCTTTGACCCGAGCAACCCCGCAGTCGCCTCGCTGCTGGCCTTCTCGACCTTTGCCATTGGTTTTATCGCCCGTCCGTTCGGCGGCATTCTGTTTGGCTACCTGGGCGACCGTTTCGGCCGCAAGCAAGTACTGGTCATCACCTTCTGCATGATGGGCGTGTGCACCACCCTGATCGGGCTGATTCCCAGCTATGCCGCGATTGGCATCTGGGCGCCGATCATCCTGGTGCTGGTGCGGATCATCCAGGGCCTGGGCGCGGGTGCCGAACTGTCTGGCGCCGCGGTCACTTCCTACGAACACGCCAGCGAAGGCAAGCGCGGCAGCCAGGGCGCCTGGCCGGCCTTGGGCCTGAACCTGGGCTTGCTCCTGTCGTCGCTGACCGTCTACGTGCTGACCATGAATGGCAACGACTTCCTGCTGTCCGGCGGCTGGCGCATTCCGTTCATCTGCAGCATCGTCCTGGTGGGTGTAGGCCTGTGGGTGCGTCGCAGCATTCCGGAAACCCCGCAGTTCAAGGAACTCGACGCCACCGTTGCCAAGGAACAGGTTTCGCCGCTCAAGTTGCTGTTCAGAAATGACATGAAGGGCCTGGTGGTGGTGCTGTTCGTAGCGATTGGCTACAACGCCCTGAGCTACATCTTCAAGACTTTCTCCCTGGCTTACCTGACCCAGTTCAAGGGTGTCGAAGCCCACGTCACCTCGTTGTCGGTGACCATTGCCAGCCTGGTGGCGATCGTTGCCGTGCCGTGCTTCGGCTGGCTCTGCGACAAGTGGAGCAGCAAAAAAGTGCTGATGCTCGGCGGTGTGCTCTCGGCGCTGTTCGCCTATCCGTTCCTGACCCTGCTCAACACTGGCGAGCCGCTGATGATCTACCTGGCCATTGCTATCGGCACCGGGATCCTCGCGCCCATGATGTTCGCGCCCCAGGGCTCGTTCCTCAGCCGGCAGTTCCCGACCCAGACTCGTTCTTCGGGGTTTGGCACCGGCCGTGAAATCGGTACCGCGATCGCCGGTGGCCTGGCGCCTTTGGGTGGGCTGGCGTTGGTGGCTAACTCGGCGACCCACTCTACCGATGGCGTGGCGGTGATTTTGCTGATTTCCGGGGTACTGGTGGTGGTGTTTGCGCTGTTTGACCAGGGGCGTAAGCATTCCAGCTTCAAGAACTGATTACGGGTTGGGGTCGCGCGTATGGGGGTATATCCGTTTCTGCGGTGAGGGCTGATCAGGCCAGCTCCCATAGGCTTGGTGAGTGTATGCAACATCCTGAGCCCCCAACACCATTGTAGGAGCGAGCGCCCGCTCCTACAGGGGGTGGAGTCGGTCACGCATTTTGTGTTGTGAGCACATCCATTGTAGGAGCGAGCTTGCTCGCGATGATCTCGAGAGCGCCGGGTTCATCCTGGATGCCTGCGTTCTCGTTGACGACCATCGCGAGCAAGCCGCAAGCGGGCGCCCGCTCCTACAATGGATGTGCCCACTGGAAAAACCTGGCCGCCGTGCTTTTGATCTTGATGCACAGCCCGAACGTCAGGGGCAAGAACGCTAGGTTACTTGCGCCCACCTACTTATTTGCAGATTTTTCCCCGGTGCCGTTAGTCGCCAGGGGCCCGGATAGATTAAAGTAGCAGCCCCCGCCCGGGCGCTCTTGATGCTGTGTACCCCGGGCCTCTTCCAGGAACACTCGACGATGGAACACCGTGAAGCGCTGCTGGCGCTGCGAACCTTTCTTTCCACGCAGATTCTCGGCCAGGAAAAACTCATCGAGCGTTTGCTCATCGCCTTGCTCGCCGACGGCCATATGCTGGTCGAGGGCGCACCGGGCCTGGCCAAGACCAAGGCCATCAAAGAGCTAGCCGAAGGAATCGAAGCCCAGTTCCATCGCATCCAGTTCACCCCCGACCTGTTGCCCGCCGACATCACTGGCACCGAAATCTATCGCCCGGAAACCGGCAGCTTCGTGTTCCAGCAAGGGCCGATCTTCCACAACCTGGTGCTGGCCGACGAGATCAATCGGGCTCCAGCCAAGGTGCAGTCGGCGCTGTTGGAGGCCATGGCTGAGCGCCAGGTCAGTGTCGGGCGCAGCACTTACGAACTGTCACCGCTGTTCCTGGTGATGGCCACGCAGAACCCGATCGAGCAGGAAGGCACCTATCCGCTGCCCGAAGCCCAGCTCGACCGCTTCCTGATGCACGTAAAAATCGGCTTCCCGGACGCCGCCGTCGAGCGGCGGATCCTGCAACAGGCACGCGGTGAAGCGCTCAATGGCGAAACCAAACCCGAACGCCGAGTCAGCCAGCAAGCGATTTTTGCCGCGCGCAAGGAAATCCTCGGCTTGTACATGGCCGACGCCGTGGAGGAGTACCTGGTCCAACTGGTGATGGCCACCCGCACACCGGGCAAGTTCGACCCGGAAATGGCCGAATGGATTGCCTACGGCGCCAGCCCGCGGGGCTCAATTGCCCTCGACCGCTGCGCCCGGGCCCACGCCTGGCTGGCCGGTCGCGACTTCGTCAGCCCCGAGGACATCCAGGCGGTACTGTTCGACGTGTTGCGCCACCGCATCATTCTGTCCTTCGAAGCCGAAGCCGCCGGTATCGACCAGGACCGCGTGGTCCAGCGGATTCTCGACGTCGTAGCCGTCGCTTGACCCCGATGAGCACCCCCGCAGCGCCCGAGCCGGGCATCCGTGTCAGCCTCTCGGAGCTGATCGAGATGCGCCATCGCGTGCGCGAAGTCCAGCTGTTTTCCACGCCAAGCCAGCGCAGCCCGCTGATCGGCCTGCACCACTCCAAGCTACGCGGGCGTGGCGTCGACTTCGACCAGGTGCGGGTCTACCAGGCTGGCGACGACGTGCGCACCATCGACTGGCGCGTCACCGCACGCACCCAGGAACCCCACACCAAGCTGTTTCACGAAGAACGCGAACGCCCGATCTTCATCATGGTCGAGCAAAGCCGCCGCTTGTTCTTCGGTTCCGGGCTGATGTTCAAGTCAGTCCTCGCCGCCCAGGCCGCGAGCCTGATCGGCTGGGCCGCGCTCGGCCACAACGACCGGGTGGGCGGACTGGTCTATGGCGACAACGAACACTACGAGATCAAGCCACGACGCAGCAAACAGAGCCTGCTGCAATTGCTCAACCGCCTGGTGCGAGTCAATCAGAGCCTGAGCACCGAAGGTGAACCGCCCAGCGACGACCTCGGCATGGCCCTGCGTCGCGCCCGGGAAGTGTTGCGCCCCGGCAGCCTGGTGATCGTGATCTGCGACGAGCGCGCCCTGACCGAGGGCGCCGAGCAGCAGCTGAGCCTGCTGTCACGCCACTGCGACCTGTTGCTGCTGCCGCTGTCCGACCCCTTGGACCACGCCCTCCCCGCCGCCGGCCTGTTGCGCTTTGCCGAGCGCGGCGCGCAACTGGAGCTCGACACCCTGAACGTCGAACTGCGCCAGAGCTATCGCGCCCAGGCCGAAGCGCGGATCGCCCGCTGGGAGTTGCTGGCGCAAAAACTGCGGGTGCTGCTGATGCCCCTGAGCACCCAGAGCGAAATGGTCGAGCAACTGCGCGAATACCTCAACCCGCAACGCCCGGGGAAAAGCCAATGAGCAGCCTCGAGCAACTGCAGCCGCTGATGACTCCGCCGCCGATCCCGTTCTGGCCACCTGCCCCGGGCTGGTGGCTGCTGCTCCTGCTGTTGCCAGCGCTCGGCTTTGGCCTGTGGCAGTTGCGCCGGTTGCTGCCGGTCAAGCGCAACCTGGTGCGCGCCGACCAACCTCTGGACCCACTGCGGGTCGCGGCGCTGGCCGAGCTGGCGCAGATGCCCAAGCCCTACGACGGCGCACCGGCCGGGGCCTGGCTGCAACAACTCAACGGGTTGCTCAAGCGCCTGTGCCGCAACGACTATCCCTACAGCCAGAGCCACACCCTCAACGGCCGCAAATGGCTGGCGTTCCTCGATAACCGTTGCCCCGCTGCCGGCCTCACCCGCTGGATGATCCTGGTCGAAGGCGCCTACAAGCCGGAATGCAAACTCGATGACAAGGCCATCGCCGGCCTGACCCAGGCCATCGACACCTGGATCCGCAAACATGTTTGAGTTCGCCTGGCCGTGGATTTTCGCCTTGCTGCCGCTGCCGTGGCTGATGCGCGTGCTGCTGCCGGTGGCCGACAGTGGCGAGCCGGCGCTCAAGGTCAGCTTCCTCAGTGACCTTGAAGGCCTGGCGCGCCGTCGCGCCCGAGCCAACCTGCCGGCCTGGCGCCAGCAGGCACCGTTCATACTCCTGTGGTTGCTGCTGCTGGTAGCCGCTGCCCGCCCGCAATGGCTGGGTGAGCCGTTGCCAATCGCCGCCAGTGGCCGCGATTTGCTGGTGGCCGTCGATGTGTCCGGCTCGATGGACTTTCCCGACATGCAGTGGCAAGGCGAAGACGTCAGCCGCCTGGAATTGGTCCAACACCTGCTGGGCGACTTTCTCGAGCAGCGCGATGGTGACCGGGTCGGCCTGATCCTGTTCGGCAGCCAGGCCTACCTGCAGGCCCCGCTGACGTTCGACCGCCGCACCGTGCGGGTCTGGCTCGACGAGGCGCGGATCGGCATCGCCGGCAAGAACACCGCCATTGGCGACGCCATCGGCCTGGCCCTCAAGCGCCTGCGCCAGCGTCCGGCGCAAAGCCGGGTGCTGATCCTGGTCACCGACGGCGCCAACAATGGCGGCGAAATCGATCCCCTGACAGCCGCGCGCCTGGCAGCCGAAGAAGGCGTGAAGATCTACCCTATCGGCATCGGCGCCGACCCGGAACAAACCGGGACCCTGGGCCTGCTCGGCCTCAACCCGAGCCTGGACCTTGACGAGCCGGCGCTCAAGGCAATGGCCGAGGCCACCGGCGGGCGCTACTTCCGCGCCCGCGACGGTGCCGAGCTGGAGGCGATCAAGCAGACCCTCGACGAACTGGAACCGGTGATCCAGCAACCCACCCAGGCCCGCCCCGCCCAGGCGTTGTACAGCTGGCCATTGGCGGCGGCGTTGCTGATGAGCATGCTGCTGGCGATTCGCGAACGCTGGCCGCACAACCCACTGCAACGCCTGTTCAACTCGTCGCACTTTCTGCAACAGCACCCGGACTGGCGCCAACGGCTCAAACGCCTGCGTCTGCGGAGGCGTCGATGATCGCCCTCTGGCCCCATTGGTTCCGTCCCTGGTGGTTACTGCTGCTGCCGCTGCTGGGCTGGTTGCTGTGGCAACTCTGGCACCGGCAAAAACGTGCCGGGCGCTGGCAGATGATCCTGCCGCCGGCCTTTCACGCCGCACTGCTCAAGGGTGGTAGTGGCCGTGAGAGCAAGACCCCGTGGATCGTCCTCGGCCTGGCGTGGCTGCTGGCCGTGCTGGCGCTACTCGGTCCGAGCTGGGACCGAGTCGAACAGTCCGCGCAAAAACCTGCCGACCCGCTGGTGGTATTGCTCGAACTGACCCCGCAAATGCTCGCCACCGACGTCACGCCGACGCGCCTCGAGCAAGCGCGGCGCAAACTACTCGACCTGCTGCAGAGCCGCAGCGATGCGCAAACCGCAATCGTCGTGTATTCCGGCAGCGCCCACACCCTCGTACCGCTGTCGGATGACCTGGCCACCAGCCGCAACCTGCTCGAAGCCCTCAAGCCCTCGATCATGCCGCAAGTCGGCCAGCGCGCCGACCTCGCCGTGGCCAAGGCACTGACCTTGCTGGAGCGTGGCGCCCTGGGCCAGGGACGAATCCTGTTGATCGGCTCGTCTCTAAGCGAACAGGAGCGCCAGGGTATTCGCCAGGCCCTGCGCGGGCAGGCCCCGCAGTGGTTGATGCTGGGCATCGGCACGCCCCAGGGTGCACCTGTCACCGCCGAGGATGGCAGCTTCCTCAAGGACGCCCAGGGCGCGATCCTGGTGCCACGCCTGGACAGCCCGAGTTTAAAAGCCTTTGCCAATGAGCTGGGCGGCCGCTATCGCCAGGCGCGGGTGGATGACAGTGACCTGCGCGGCCTGGGCCTGTTTGACGCACCCCACAGCCTGCGTGAAGACGGCCAGACCTTGCGCCTCGACACTTGGGCCGACCAGGGCTATTGGCTGTTACTGCCGCTGTTGCTGCTCGCCGCCTGCGCCGGGCGCAGGGGCTGGCTGTTGTGCCTGCCGCTGTTGTTCATGCTGCCGCAACCGAGCCAGGCCTTCGAGTTCAACGACCTGTGGTTGCGCCCTGATCAACAGGGCCTGCACCTGCTCCGCCAGAAGCAGCCGCTGGCCGCCGCCGAGCATTTCCAGGACCCGCAATGGCAAGGGGTGGCGCTGTACGAGGCCGGCCAGTATGCCGCGGCCGCCGAACGTTTCGCCCAGGGCAGCGACGCCCGGGCCCACTACAATCGCGGCAACGCCCTGGCCAAGAGCGGTGAACTGGAGGCTGCGCTGGATGCCTACGAGCAAGCCCTGGAGCAACAACCGGAATTGCGCCCGGCACAAACCAACAAAGCTCTGGTCGAGGCGCTGATCAAGCAGAACGCCACGCCGCCTGCCTCCGCGCCAGAACCGACCAGTGAGGAAACCCCGCCACCCGGTGCACAAACACCACCGCCGGGGACTGCGACACCGCCTTCCAGCAGCGCAGAACAGCCCGCCGAGACCCCGAGCGAGCCAGCCGAACCCGTGGTGGAGAATCCACCCGAGCCGCAACCCGACCCCGACCACCCACCCCAGCCAGGTGATAATGAAGTGCCGGGCAGTGAACTGGGCGACGAGCGAACCACCACCCCACCGCTGAGCAGCGCCGATAACGACTTCAATGGCGAACACCGCGAAGCGCTGGAACAATGGCTGCGTAAAATCCCCGATGAACCGGGAGAACTGCTCAGACGCAAGTTCTGGTACGAACAGCAACAACATCAAGATCAGGGAACAACTCGATGAACCGCTGCACCGCACTCTTACTCGGCCTGCTGTTCTGCACCCTGCAAACCCAGGCGGCGGGCCTGGTCGCCAGCGTCGACCGCAACCAACTGAGTTCCGGGGAAACGGTAGAGCTGACCCTGGAATCCAACGATGTCACGCTTTTCGGCAAACCCGACCTGAGTGCCCTGGAGGCGCAGTTCGAAGTACGCGGCACCCGTCAGGTCAACCAGTTGACCAGCCTCAACGGCGAAAATCACGCCACCACCCGCTGGATCATCACCCTGCTGCCCAAGCTCACCGGCAGCGTGGTAATTGCGCCGTTGCAACTGGGGGAATTCACCAGCGAGCCGATTGAGCTGACCGTGGTGCAAAGCCAGACCCAGGACACCCCGAGCAAACTGGCACCGGTGTTCGTCGAGGCCAGCCTGGATCAAGACAGCGTCTACGTGCAGGCCCAGGCCATCCTGACCCTGCGCATCTACCACTCGGTGTCGCTGTACGACGACAGCAATATCACGCCGCTGCAGATTCCCGATGCGCGCGTCGAACCGCTGGGCGAGTCGCGCACCTACGAAAAAGTCATCAATGACCTGCGCCATGGGGTGATTGAACAGCGCTATGCCATTTACCCGCAGCACAGCGGTGTCCTGAGCATCCCGCCGCAGATATTCAGCGCCACCCTGGTGGACGCCCAGCCGAGCCAGGACTCCGCGGCCCAGGGGCCGAAATCCGGCAAGTTGCTGCGCGTCAGCTCCGCCGAGACCACCCTGACCGTCAAGGTCAAGCCCGCCGAATATCCGCCGGACACCCCATGGCTACCGGCTCGAAGCCTGAGCCTGGGGGAACACTGGAACCCGGAACCGGACCGCAGCCAGGTCGGCGACTCGCTGACCCGCAGCCTGACGCTCAAGGCCGAAGGCTTGGCCAGTTCGCAACTGCCGCCCTTGCCGGCGACTGACGTCAGCGGCCTGCGCCGCTACCCCGACCAACCGCAACTGAGCAATCAGCAGAGCGACCGTGGCCTGATCGGTAGCCGCGAGGACCGCGAAGCCCTGGTTCCCACCCGCAGTGGCAACATCGAGTTGCCGGGCGTCGAGGTGGTGTGGTGGAACACCGACGAAGACCGCCTGGAACGCAGCAGCCTGCCGGCGCGAACCCTGCACATCCAGAACAACCCAAGCTTGATGGTCGACACCCCGGCCGGCAACGCGCCGGCCCAGCCCACCGCCGACAGCGAAGCGCTGTGGTACTGGAAGCTCGCCACGCTGATCCTGTCCTGCACCACCCTGCTCGGCTTCGGCCTGTGGTGGCGCGCGCGCTGGCAACCGGCGATCCTGCGCGCCGCCCAGACCGGGCCGAGCCCACGCACCCTGCTCGATGACCTCAAGCGCGCCAGCCAGGCCAACGACCCCCAGGCCACCCGCCAGGCGCTGGACGCCTGGGCGCGCCAGCAACCGGAAACCCTGGCTGACATGGCGGCGCGCTTCGTACCGCTGTCCGACGCCCTCGACGGCCTCAACGGCGCGCTCTACAGCGAAACCGGACAGCACTGGCAAGGCGAAGACCTGTGGCGCGCGATCCGCGCCATCCCCACCGCCGAACGGGTCCAGGACCCGGTGGGCGACAGTGGCTTGCCGCCGCTTTATCCTAAGTAATTTCGATACCCTGCAGGGGCAAGGCTTGACGGTGATCACGTCCCAAAGAACGTTATCGCCAGCAAGCGTTGCCCCTACACAGTCCACCTCTTTCAGAATGAGCGGAGTTTGCCTTGCGTCTGTTTCACACCTCCGACTGGCACCTTGGGCAAAACCTGCATGGCCAGGAACGCGACTACGAACACGGTTGTTTCCTCGACTGGCTGCTGCGTCAACTGGGGCAGGAAAAGCCCGACGTGCTGCTGATTGCTGGCGATATCTTCGACACGGTCAACCCGCCGGTCAAAGCCCAGGAACGCCTGTACGACTTCATCGTCAGTGCCCACGAACAACAGCCCGCGCTGAGCATCGTGATGATCGCCGGCAACCACGATTCCGGCTCCCGGATCGAACTGCCCGCACCGCTGATGCGCCGCCTGCGCACCCACGCCCTCGGCCGAGTGCTGTGGCTCGATGATGGGCAACTGGATGCCGAACGGTTGCTGATCCCGCTGCCCGACGCCTCGGGCGAGATCACCGGCTGGTGCCTGGCACTGCCATTTCTGCGCCCTGCCGAAGTCACCGGCGCCCACCTGGGCGACAACTACCTGCGCGGCATCGGCCAGGTGCATGAGTGGCTGATCGCAGCCGCCAACGCCAAGCGCCAGCCGGGCCAGGCGCTGATCGCCATCAGTCATGCGCACATGGCCGGCGGCTCGGTGTCCGAGGACTCCGAGCGCAGCCTGATCATCGGCAACGCCGAAGCCCTGCCCGCCAGCCTGTTTGGCCCGAGCATCAGCTACGTCGCCCTCGGCCACCTGCACAAGCCGCAGAAGGTCAACGGCGAGGAGCGCATTCGCTACTGCGGTTCGCCCATCCCCTTGTCGTTTTCCGAAATTGGCTACCAGCACCAGATCCTCGACGTGCGTCTCGACGGCTCGACCCTGGTCAGCGTCGAGCCGCGCCTGGTTCCGCGGGCAGTCAATCTGCAACGCATGGGTCCGGCACCGTTGGCCGATATCCTCGGCCAACTGGCAGCACTGCCCGACATCGACCTGCTGGCCGATGTCCAGCGCCAGCCCTGGCTGGAGGTACGGGTACGTCTCGACGAGCCGCAACCGGACCTGCGCCAACAGGTGGAAAGCGCCCTGCAAGGCAAAGCCGTGCGCCTGGTGCGGATCGCCGCCGAATACGCCGGCAGCGGCGCGGGGGGTGGCAGCGATGAGGGCGACACCTTGATCGAACTGGATCAACTGACGCCCCAGGAGCTGTTCAGTCGCGCCTGGCTGGATAATTACGGCAGCGCCGTCGACGAACAGACCCTCAGCGATTTTGCGCAACTGCTGCAAGACGTTCAGCAGGAGAGCGAACAGCCATGAAGATCCTCGCCATCCGCCTGAAGAACCTGGCCTCGCTGGCCGGGCCGTTCGAGATCGACTTCAGCGCCGAACCGCTGGCCAGTGCCGGCCTGTTTGCGATCACCGGCCCCACCGGCGCCGGCAAAAGTACCCTGCTCGACGCCTTGTGCCTGGCCCTGTTTGGCGCCGTACCGCGACTCAACAACACTGGGCGTGACGCCAAGGTCCCGGACGCCGACGGCGAAATCGCCACCGGCGATCCACGCACCCTGCTGCGCCGCGGCACTGGCGACGGCTACGCCGAGGTCGACTTCCTCGGCATTGATGGCCGGCGCTACCGCGCGCGCTGGGAAGCCAACCGTGCCCGGGAAAAAGCCAACGGCAAACTGCAGGCCAGCCGCCAGAGCCTGCGCGACCTGGACACCGATCAACTGCTGGCCAGCCAGAAAGGTGAATACAAGACCCAGCTCGAAGCGGTACTGGGCCTGAACTTCGAACAGTTCACCCGGGCGGTGATGCTCGCCCAGAGCGAATTCAGCGCCTTCCTCAAGGCCGACGACAACGACCGTAGCGAACTGCTGGAAAAACTCACCGACACCGCGCTCTACACCCGTCTGGGCAAACGCGCCTTCGACAAGAGCAAGGAAACCCGCGAGCTGCACAAACAGCTGCAGGACCAGGCCAGCGGCGTCACCCCCCTGGAGCCCGAGGCCCGCACCGAACTCGACCAGCGTTTCAGCCAGGCCCAGCAGCAGTTGAAGACCCAACAGGCGCAGCTCAAGCAGTTGGAACTGCAGCACACCTGGCTCAAGGAACTGCAACAGATCCAGGACCAGCAACTGGCGGGCGCCGAGCAACTGCAACAAGCCCAGCACGCCTGGGATGCCCTGGCGGACGCACGGCTGAACCTCAAGCGCCTGGAGCACCTGGCCCCGCAACGTCACCAGTTTGCCCGCCAGGCCGAGCTTGATGCGCAGTTGAGCCCCTTGGCCGCATCGATCCAGCACCACAGCGCCCAACAGGCCGAACACCTCGCCCGTCAGGCACAGTTGGAACTGAGCCTGGAGTCGGCCAAGGCGGCACTGATTCAGGCGCAACAGCAGCACACCAGTAATGCTCCGCTGCTGCGTCAGGCGTTCGAAGAACAAGGCAACCTGGCGCGACTGACCCAGGCCATCAGCGCCTCGGCGGAGCTCAAGCAGACCGCCGAACAGGCAAGCCTGCAAGGCCAGCAAGCCATCACCCAGATGCTCGAACAACAACAGCGCGTGGCCGAGCGCCTGGTCAGCATCGCCAGCCAGTTGGAGCAAAGCCTGCAGTGGGCGCCGGTCAGCGATGCCTGGAACCTGCACCGCGAGCGCTTGCAGCAACTGATGCTGGTGGGCAATCGCCTGAAACAAGGCGAGGCGGAACTGCAGGGGTTGCAACAACAGGCGAGCACCAGCGCCAGCCGCCTGGACGAGCAGCGTCAGCTGCTGCAGGTACTGTACAGCGAAGCCGACGTCGAACCTCAGGCAGTCGCCGAGCAGATCCAGATTCTCGGCAGCCTGCTGCAAGACAACCGCAAGCAACTGCGGGCGGTGGAAGAGCTGACGCGGCTGTGGGCCAACCAACAGGAGCTGGACAATCGCGGGCAAGCCCTGCAACAGCGCCTGCACAGTGCCCAGGGCGAACGCGAACGCCTGACCCGCGAAGGCGTTCAAGCCAAGGCCGAGCTGACCGTGGCCGAGCAGACACTGACCGTCACCCAAGCGCTGCTGGAGCGCCAACGCCTGGCCCGCAGCGCCAGTGTCGAGGAGTTACGCGGGCAGTTGCAGGACGATCAGCCATGCCCGGTCTGCGGCAGTGTCGAGCACCCGTATCACCAGCCCGAGGCCTTGTTGCAAAGCCTGGGCCGACACGATGAAAACGAACAGGCCAGCGCCCAGAAAGCCGTCGACCTGCTCAAGGAAACCCTCGCCGAACTGCGCGCCGAAGTCGGCGGCGTGATCGCCCAGCAAAAAGAGCTGCTGCAACAGCAGGAAAACCTCCTCACCCAGCAGCAAAGCCTGGCCCCGAGCCTGGAAGCCCATCCGCTGGCAGCCCAGTTGCAGGCGCAGGATCCTGGTCGCCGCGAAGCCTGGCTGGCCCAGCAAAACACTCAGTTGAACCAGAACCTCAGCCAGGACGAACAGCGCCAGGGCGCCCTGCTCACCCTGCAACAGGACGCCGCGCGCCTGGCGCAGCAACTGCAGGCCGCCGAACAGGCCAGCCAGCAGGCGGCGCAACAACTGACCCTGCAGCAGCGCGAGCTGGGCAACGACCGCCTACGCCTGGACGAAGAGCTTGCCGCTTTCGCCAACCTGCTCCCGAGCGCCATCCTTGAAGGCCTGCGCCATGAACCTGCGGCGACCTTCCTCCAGCTCGACCAACAGGTGGCCCAGCGCCTGGAGCAACTGGCGCGCCAGCGTGAAGAACTGGACGAGCAGCAGCAACGCCAGCCAAGCCTGGAAATGGAACAAGACCGCCAACTGACCCGGCTGCAACAGACCGAGGCCGCGCAACAGCAGCACGCCCTGCTCAGCGCACAGCTGCACGGCGCCCAACAGCAACTCAGTGCGCTGCTGGGTGACCAGCCGAGTGCCGAAGCCTGGCAAACACAACTGGAGCAAGCGCTCGAACTGTCGCGCCAGGCACAAGCCACGGCCAGCCAGCAACTGCAGGAAGTGCATAGCCAGCTCATCCAACTGGCAGCCGAACTCAAGGCCCAGCAACAGCGCCAGCAGGCGCTGGACAGCGAACGCCAAGCACTGCAGAGCAACGTCGCCGAATGGCGTGCCCTGCATCCCGAACTCGACGACGCAGGCCTTGCGCAGTTGCTGGGCTACAGCGACGAACAGGTCAGCCAGTTGCGCCAACAGTTGCAACGCAGCGAAACCGCGATCGAGCAAGCCAAGGTCTTGCTGCAGGAACGCGAGCAGCGCCTGCACGAACATCAGGCCCAGCACAACGCTTACCTGGACGGCGAACAACTGGCCGCGGCCCTGGGCGATCTGCAAGCACAGGCCGCCATCAGCGAACAACAATGCGCCGAGTTGCGCGCACAACAGGCCGAGGATCAACGACGCCAGGATGCCAACCAGGCGCTGGCGCAACGCATCAGCCAGGCGTATCAGGAGTGGCAGCGCTGGGCCCGGCTCAATGCCTTGATCGGCTCGGCCACCGGCGACACTTTCCGCAAGATCGCCCAGGCCTACAACCTCGACCTGCTGGTGCATCACGCCAACGTGCAATTGCGCCAACTGGTGCGGCGCTACCGGCTCAAGCGCGGCGGCAGCATGCTCGGCCTGCTGGTGATGGACACCGAGATGGGCGACGAACTGCGTTCGGTGCATTCATTGTCCGGCGGGGAAACCTTCCTGGTCTCGCTGGCGCTAGCCCTGGGCCTGGCCTCGATGGCTTCGAGCACCTTGAAAATCGAGTCGCTGTTCATCGACGAAGGTTTTGGCAGTCTCGATCCGGAGTCGCTGCAACTGGCGATGGACGCCCTCGACGGCCTGCAGGCCCAGGGACGCAAGGTGGGGGTGATTTCCCACGTGCAGGAAATGCACGAGCGGATTCCGGTGCAGATTCAGGTGCGTCGCCAAGGCAACGGACTGAGCACCCTGGAGGTGAAATGAACCGGCTGTATTCCTTCCGCCGCTGCCCCTACGCCATGCGGGCACGCATGGCGCTGCGTTATAGCGCGGTGCCATTGGCCATCGTCGAAGTCAGCCTCAAGGCCAAGCCGCCGGAGATGCTCGCGCTCTCCAGCAAAGGCACGGTGCCGGTACTGAGTACCGATGGCCGAGTGATCGACGAAAGCCTGCAGATCATGACCTGGGCGCTGGCGCAGAACGATCCCGAGGACTGGCTGCTCAAGGACAACCCTGTCGCCCAATCACTGACCGCGGCGCTGATCGAAGAAAACGACCAGGTGTTCAAGGTCAGCCTCAATCGCTACAAGTACGCCGAGCGCTACCCGGAGCATTCCAGGGAGCACTACCGCGCCGAGGGCGAAGTGTTCCTGCGCAAGCTCGATGGCTTGCTGCAACAGCAGCGCTATCTAGTGGCCGATCACCCAAGCCTGGCCGACATTGCCCTGATGCCCTTTATCCGCCAGTTCGCCCACGTCGACCGCGACGGCTTCGCGCAGCTACCGTATCGGCAGTTGCAAGCGTGGCTTGAAGGGTTGATCGAGTCAGCGTTGTTCACGGCGATCATGGCCAAACAACCCGAACATCACTGATACCACTGAATCAAGCACCATTGATGTTGGCTATGCCGGCCCCATCGCGGGCAAGCCCGCTCCCACAGTGATTTTGGGGTGTTCGCAGATTTTGGGTACACCCACTCAACATGTGGGAGCGGGCTTGCCCGCGATGGGGCCGGCACATCCAACATCGGCGGTGCCTGGCAGATCAATGCTGGACTTTATGATCCAGCGCCGCATAGAAATTGGCGCTCTGTTGCAGGTATTTCTGGGTGTAGGTCTGGGTGCCGGTTCTTTTGTCGTTGATCTCGACGCTGGCATTGGCTGGCAGCACGACGCTGGCTGAGATGGCGGACGCGGCGATGACGGAGAAGAGATTGAAGTTCATGGCGGTAACCCTCGTGTGCAGTTGGCTTGCTTGCCTGTGTAGGCCGTGAAGCAAACTTACGCCCGAGGGTTGGCGCGCTTGAAATCTTTTGTATCAGTAGCCGATATCACTGCGATTAATACAACGGTGCAAGCCCCGCCAGGCGGGGCCTCACGCTTACGGGCGGGACAGGAACTTGAGATCGCTGGGCGCATCGATCGCCAGCTTCTGCACGGTTTTACCCAACAGGCCGCTGTGTCCATCACGCTCGATGACGACGATCTGGTTGCTTTTCTGGTTGGCCACCAACACAAACCGGCCGCTCGGATCGAGGCTGAACTCGCGGGGATGATCGCCTTCCACCGAACGCCGTTGCAGCTCCTTGAGCTCACCCGTGCTCGGGTCGATGGCAAACACCAGCAGCTCGTTGGCCGAACCGCGGTTGCTGACGTAGAGGAACTTGCCATCGGCAGAGGCATGCAACGCGGCTGCGGCTTTTTTCGCCGCTGGCTGCCCGGCTGCCAGGTCCACCAGTTGGCGCTGGGTCAGCGTGCCATCCTGGTAGTCGAACACCGCGACTTGCGCGCTCATCTCCATGCTCAGGTAGGCATGCTTGCCATCGGCGGCGAACAGCAGGTGCCGTGGCCCGCTGCCTGGTGGCAACTGCACCGAGGCTGGCGTGGCGGCCGTCAGCGGGTGCTCCGGATTAGCCTTGGGGTCGTAGCGATAGACAAACACCTGGTCGGCCCCCAGGTCATTGGAAAACACGAACCGACCGTCCGGTGACGACACCGTCGAATGCACGTGGGCCGACATCTGGCGCTCGGGGTTGACCCGGCTCGCCGGATGGCTGCTCAGTTGCACGGGTGGCGACAACCGGCCCTCGCGGCTGACCGGCAAGACCGCCAGGCTGCCACCCGGGTCGGCCGCTACCGAGTAGTTGCTGACGAACAGGTACTGGCCATCGGCGCTGAGGCTCGAATGAGTCGGCTCGTTGCCCAGGCTCTGTACCTGGTTGATCAGGCTCAGTTGGCGGGTCTTGGGGTCGATCGCCAGGCTGCTGACGCGTCCGACCACGTCAGCTTGTCCGGGGCCATTCTCGTTGACCACGAACAGTTGCCGCTGATCGCGGGACAAGGTCAGCCACGAAGGGTTGGCGCTCTGGAACACTTGCAACGGCGTGGCGTCGAGCTGGCCGCTGCGGCTGTCGAACTGCAGGCGATAGATGCCCTGGCTCTGGCCTTGGGTGTAGCTGCCGATCAACAGCTCGTGGGGCTCGGCGGGAGCGGCTTGCACCCCCATCGCGGCGAAGCTGCTGGCCACCAGGAGCGGCCAGAGGTTACGCATCCCCATGGTCTTCGCCTTCATCGTTGCTGCCACTGAACGCGCTCATGCACACCAGGCGGTGCTCACCGGCATCGCTGCTCAGGGTCCAGCTCTGCAGGTCGGCGTCGAACACGGCCGCCTGCACCTGGGCCAGGCTGAACACCCAATGCTTGATCGCGCGGCCATCCATGCACTCGATGTGCAACTGATCCTCCTCGTCCAACGAGAAGTCGAAGGCGTGCAGGCCATCGATTTCCAGCATGTCGCAGGTTTCGAGGGCGTTGAGCAGAGTCTTTGAAGCAGCAGTCATCACAATCCATCTTCAGTGGCAAAGACGCTGATGATAGGCCAATCCCCCGCGTCTTTCCCCTCTTGCATGCCTCAGCGGTAACGGACTACCGCACTTGCCCCGGACAGCCTTGCGATCCTTGGCGCGAAATCACACCTCCCACACCACAGAAAGGAATCTGCTATGCCGATCATTGCATCGACACCCGAGCCGGGCACCCGCCAGGCACTCACCCTGTTGCCCAACCGCGGCAACTTCCTTGCCGACGCCGTTGCCCGCCAGTTTGCCAGCCGACCGACCTTGCGCCAGGTGGTCGCGCAGGTCTTGCACGAGCGCATCGTGAAGCAGTACCCGCCGCTGTCCCTGGATCTGAGCAAGACCAAACTCGCCACGCCCAATCAAAACGGTGGCTGGGATCTCAAGCTGTTGATGGATGTAACCCTCGAGTACCTGGCCAATGACACACCGCTGAACTTTACCGTCAGCGTCGATGAACGCCGCTGCTTCCTGACCCAGCAGGTGCCCACGCACCTGACCTATGAGGCCAATGGCAGCAAAGAGCCTGACATGGGCCTTATCGAGCGCGTGGTGGCAGACCTGGCCGACACCCTGAGCGTCGAGTACCAGGACGCGCTGACGGCCTACTGGAATCTACCGGGCGACACAGGCGTCAGCCGCTGGCAATGGCTGGGCGATCTGCTGGCCAGCAACCTGAGCAACGCTGCGAGTCTACTGTCGCCACAGCACCAGCCATTGCGAATGGTCCTTGATACGTTGACTCGCCACCCGGATCGTCGCGACCGCGAAGCACTGCCTCATCCTGACGGCTTCGTGCATGCGTATTGCCTTGAAACCTGTGTTATCCGAGACGGTGCGACCACGCGCCTGCTGGCTCCCGATCTGCTCGTGGTACAGGCCAGCCATATTCTGCTGTGCAAGGTATCTGGCAGCATCGAGTCTTATCCATCCATGGAGGCGTTCACCCAGGACTGGGGCGCGCACCTCACACGCCAGGTGCTGGCGGACCGGATCATCGTCAAGCGCTACGAACCCGACGGCAATATTTTCGATACCCAGGCCGCATTACTGCTCAATCACCAACTGGACGAACTCGACGCCATCCGCTTGCCGGCCAACCATGGCGAGCCGGTGTTGCAAAGGCTGTTCGCTGCCACCACCCATCCTGCACCCTACTTTATCGACGCACCGGTGCCCGATCAGCAACACCGCGCCAAAATCGAATCGACACTGCCGCAATGGCTGCTCGATGCCAGCCCCCGCGACCGTTTTGCCTATCGCCTGGAGACCATGGAGTTGGCGCGTCTGCAGCGAGAAACGGCAGGCGCCTCGTTTCTCGACGGCATCGAGAACCTGCACGCCTTCACCACCCGCACCTTGCGCGAGCTCATACGTCAGGACCACCCCGACGCCACCTGCGAGCCTGACGATCTGGAATTGACCTTCCATGTGCCAGTGGGTGACCTGGGTAGCGGCTACCTCGTCCCGGAGTCCATGAGCCTGACCGAGCTGGCCATCAAGAACCTCGCCAGCGCGCCGCACGGTCGCCTGAGCGTTCGCGACAAGACTGGAAAACCCGTGCCCGGGTGGCTGACCGCTGACTACCTGCTGGGTGAAAAGGGCCTGTTCAGCAGCACCGAAGGCCTGATCAGCCGAGCCAACATCGGCGAACGCTACCCGCAGAAAATCAACGAGCTGTTGCTCGCCAATACCGCCGAGTCGCAACGGCGCGAAGCCTTGTTCGGTGAGGAACTGAAGGTGCGCCTGCCCCTGCAGGCCCTGGAACACAGTATCCGTGCGCAACAGGGCTTTACGTTCCAGGGTTACCGTCACCTCAAGGCCTTGATGCACACCCGTGCCGCCGACCGCGTGGTTGACGATCAGGACATCGTGATTCGCCCCCTGGCGTTCATCCGCCAGCCCGGCGCGGCGGCAGATCCCGTCAATAACATGTTCATCGTTGAACCGCGCGATACCGGCAATGGCCCGCATATTCTCTATCGACCGCTGTATCAGGATTGCTTGCGCCAGTTTCCGACACGTGCCGCGCTATTACAGGCGATCACCCAGCCTGGAGCGCTACAGGACAGCGTCCTCAGCTGGTTGTCAGACAAAGCCCGGCCAATCTACAGCCACAATGGCTTTGCCAGCCCACATATTCTGCGCTTCGGCCCAGGCGACGACACCGTTGTGTGGACGGCTCCCGCCCCCGCACAATTGGCGGGGGACAACAATGCCAGCGAGGTTGCGGATTCCTTGGCGCAGTGCCTGGCCACCGGCCGGTTGACCCAGTACCTGTATGGCAGCAATGCCCGGACCCTGGTGGATCTGGCTGACCGGGAGTCGGTGTCCAATGCCGAAAGCCGCTGGGCGATCCTGATGGAGGGTGGCTGGCTGTTGTTCAATGCCGTGCTCATGCCCCTGTTGCGCGGGCCTGCCATGGTGGTCGGCTGGATGCTGCAGTTGACCCTGAGCCTCAAACAGGACATTGCCGGGCTGGACAGTGATGACTCATCCACCCGAGAGCTGGCCTGGGTCGATCTACTGCTCAACATCGGGCTGATTGTGTTGCACAGTGCGTCACGGGAACATCCGGCCATTGAGTCCGCAACACTTGAGCCCGTTGCTGAACTGCCGCTGGTCCTGGCCTCGTTACGTCGAACGGCAACCGAAACCGCGGTTCAACCAACGGCAGCCATCGAACAGGGATCGGTCGGCCTACCTTCAGAGCCTCCCGCCGGCGACCACACCCTGATCGACTTCATTCAGTCAAACGCACGAGACACGTCCAGCCGTCGACTGCTCGACGCCCTGCGAGAGCTCAGTGTCGTTTGGCCGGCGCCACCACCCTCCCCCGTGGAGATCGGTCCCTTCAAAGGCCTGTATCGCATTGACAATCGCTGGCACGCCTCGGTGAGCGGGTTACTGTTTCGTGTAAGCATCGTTCCCGGGTTTGGCGAAGTGTTCATCATCCATCCGGAAAAACCCCTGCACCCGGGATTCAAGCTCAGGACCGATGGACAAGGCCATTGGACCCTGGACCAGGGATTGAAACTGCAAGGAGGTGGACGGGACCAGCGCAAATCAGCCAAAGAGCTGGCGATAGCGAACAAACGTACGCTGGCATTGGCTGAACTCAACCGGATCGAAGACACGCTGAACGCCCAAATCGATCTGGCCAACCCTTTGCTCAGGGAGGTGGCGGTCGCCAGTCTGGTGAGCACACGCGTACGCAATCAGCTGAAAGACCTGCTACGCAGCCTGGGCAATGCACCTGACGACGAGGCCCTGATCGCCGAGCACGCGGCCAAAATGGTCCAGGGTGCCCGTGCCAGGCTGAATCTCCAGGTGGTCCTGGAAAAAAACCGGGTCGTTGTCGATCGGGTGATCGAAATACGTCGCGACCTGATAAAGGCCTACCCACAGATGAAGGAAGCCGATGGCAAGTTTGATGCCGAGACCAAGTCCATTACGCAATACCTGCAGATCCTGGCCGCCTACGAGGTTCGAACCCTTGAGCAGGCAAGCGTCTACGTGGCCTCCTTTACTTCCGAACGGGGTCAATCGCTGGCAGACATGTATGAAGCGATCCACGACGAAGCGTCGGCCAGGGTTGTCCATGACTTCGTGGAGACCAACTTCGCCGCCGCCGAACACTATGCACAGGCCGTCATGGCCTTCGAAGCCGCGCTGGAAGAAATGACCCAGCATTGCAAGACCGGCCCGGCACAGCGCGTCAAATTCCTCGATGCAAACCCCAAGCGTAAAAACTACACGCGACTCAGCGCGACCCTGGAGACACTCGATGCTCTCGTCGAGCTGAGCCTCGAACCCATCCCCCAGGCGACCACACCGCAGGAGGACTACTTCCTGACACTCCACATAAACCGCAAGACCTCGTTGTATGCCATGAAGGACTCCCACCTGGAGTTGCTCAGCAGCGAAGGGTTCAGCGTCTCGGAGCGCAAGGAAGTGCTGGCTAACCTGATCGAGCATTACAACCAGTACATTCAGACCAGCCGCGCACTGGTAGAGCTGGATTCCAACAGCGTCCACCCACGCTACATGCCTTTGTTGATCGAACGCCTGGATTGGGTGCGCAACAGCGCCGAGGCCGAATTGGCGGCGGTGTTGCGCGAAGAGGAGCACCTGACCCCGCCCGCAACTGTCGTCACTTCCCCGCCAACCACACCCCGCTCCAGACGCGTCTTCAAATCCCGGGACAAGGGCACCCTGGTGGGCGACCTGGTGCCTGCGGAGGCTGGGAGCACGTTCCCGACCATCGTCACCCGAAACCCCATCACCGAAGAGATCAGCGCGCGCTTCATGGAGAATCCCGACGAAGGCTGGGTGGAAATCGTCGAAGCAAAACCAACGCCACCGGCACCAAAGCCTCAAGCACGCGCCCTGGCGACCCTGCGCGCGGAAGGCAACCGGCTGATCGATGAAGTCCCCGCCATCGAGAAATCCATCGAGTTCCAGAAAAGGAAACTCATCGATCCACAACGACGCGATGAGCTCAATCCCCGTGACTGGAACGACATGCTCAGCCAACAGGCACAGCGGATCGAAGCGGTGGCCAGCGAAATCGAAAGCAACCACGGGGACAAACAGGACGCGATGCAGAGCGTTCAGCGCTTGCGCCAGGAAGCCCTCGACATCAGGAGCAAAGCCCAACGACATTGCAGCGAAGGCTACAAGGCCCAACGCCCCCGCGCTGAAAATATCGACTACCTGCGAGCCCACGGCGCGGTGGATATCGGCCTGGTCCACGGCCCGCAACCCACTGCCGCACAGGACTACGTCACGGAGTTTGCCGTACGCGAGAAGAACTCGCTCACGGTGTTGTGGTATGCCCACTTTCACTACAGCAGCAGCACCAGCGCACCCGCAGCCTACACAGCCGCCCACCTCAAACGTCCAGAGCATCGGTTTATAACGTTCAAGGACCTGCTGGCCCAGGCTGGAACGGACAACCGAAAAATCGTCAGGGACCTCTACAGCCCGATCTCCCCACCCCTGGATCGGCGACTGTTCCTCGACCTGCTGCCAGTCTGAGACCCAACAACCTGGAGGAGCGCGGATCCGCGCGGTGGGTACCCTGGACCACAAAGCAGAAGACCGCAGCCTTGGCTGCGGTCTTCTGTGTCCTTGGGGCGCTGGATCAGTGGGCAAACAGCGAATTACCCTTCTGCCCGGCCAGTTTCTCCGGCTTGATCAGGAAACGCGCCAGCGCTGGCAGCAGCCACAGGGCGCCAAACATGTTCCACAGCAGCATGAAGGTCAGCATCAGGCCCATGTCGGCCTGGAACTTGATTGCCGAGAAGATCCAGGTGCACACGCCGATGGCCAGGCACAGGCCGGTGAACAGCACTGCTTTACCTGTGGACTTGAGGGTCTGGTAGTAAGCCTCTTGCAGCGGCAGGCCGGCACGCAGGAAGCTTTCCAAGCGGCTGTAGATGTAGATGCCGTAGTCCACGCCAATCCCCACCCCGAGCGCCACCACCGGCAAGGTCGCAACCTTCACGCCGATGCCCATGAAGGCCATCAGGGCGTTGCCCAGCACCGAGGTCAGGACCAGCGGCAACACGATGCACAAGGTCGCCGCCCAGGAACGGAAGGTGATCATGCACATGGTGGCTACACAGATGTAGACCAGGATCAGGATGGTCAGCTCCGACTCCTTGATCACCTCGTTGGTGGCCGCCTCGATCCCGGCGTTACCGGCGGCAAGGATGAACTCCAGGCCATCCTTGTTGTTTTCCTTGGCAAACTCCTGCACCGCATGTACCGCACGGTCGAGGGTTTCGGCCTTGTGGTCGTTGAGGAACACCA
>Ga0247806_10000548_pt1 | contig 23045 bp, 22 predicted proteins | sample UWRJL059202B1_FD_179935 | JGI IMG/M metagenome (GOLD analysis project Ga0247806, IMG submission 179935) | Plant litter microbial communities from Arlington Agricultural Research Station in Wisconsin, United States - UWRJ-L059-202B-1 | ecosystem: Environmental > Terrestrial > Plant litter >... | reverse complement strand
TCACGCCGCTCCTCGCAATTGTCAGTGTCCGAGCAGACGAACATATGCCCCCCGGAATCGTCCAAAATCACCTCGTCGAGATAAACCTGTTCCGCTCCGCACAGCACGCACGGCTCGGCGAAATGCTGGATGGTGAATGGATGATCGTCGAAATCCAGACTGACCACTTCGGTATGTGGCGGCACCGCATAAATCCGGTGCTCGCGCCCTGCCCCGAACAATTGCAGCGCCTCGCTCATGTGCATTTTCGGATTGTCGAATTTTGGCGTGGGCGACGGGTCCATCACGTAGCGCCCCTCGACCTTCACCGGATAGGCATAGGTCGTGGCGATCCGCCCGTGGCGCGCAATGTCCTCATAGAGCTTGACGTGCATCAGCCCATATTCTTCGAGCGCGTGCATTTTCCGCGTTTCGGTTTCGCGCGGCTCGAGGAAGCGCAATGGCTCGGGGATCGGCACCTGATAGACGAGGATTTGCCCCGGCCCGAGTGGCTTTTCGGGAATGCGATGGCGCGTCTGGATGATGGTCGCGTCAGCGGTATGCGTCGTCGTGGCCACCTGCGCCACCTTGGCAAAAAACGCCCGGATAGAGACGGCGTTGGTCGTGTCGTCGGCCCCCTGGTCGATTACCTTGAGCACATCGTCCGGCCCGATAATGGACGCCGTAACCTGCACCCCGCCCGTGCCCCAGCCATAAGGCATCGGCATTTCGCGCGAGCTGAACGGCACCTGATAACCGGGAATAGCGATGGCCTTCAGGATAGCCCGCCGGATCATCCGCTTGGTCTGCTCGTCGAGATAAGCAAAATTATATTGGGCGGTGGCGTTCATTCCGCAGCCTCCTTCATATCAGCCGCTTCATGCTCGGCCCGCATCCGCCGGATCAGATCCAGCTCCGCCTGGAAATCCACGTAATGCGGCAGCTTCAAATGCTCGACGAAGCCGGTCGCCTGCACATTGTCGGAGTGCGAAATCACGAACTCCTCGTCCTGCGCCGGAGCGGTAATATCCTCGCCAAACTCTTTTGCCCGCAGCGCCCGGTCGACCAGCGACATTGCCATGGCCTTGCGCTCGGCCTGCCCGAACACCAGCCCGTAGCCGCGGGTGAACTGCGGCGGCACCTTGGCCGAGCCCTTGAACTGGTTGACCATCTGGCATTCGGTGACGCGGATCGTCCCAAGGTTCACCGCAAAGCCAAGCTCGGGAATGTCGAACTCGACAGCCACTTCGCCGATGCGGATTTCGCCCACGAAAGGATGACTGCGGCCATAACCGCGCTGCGTCGAATACGCCAGCGCCAGCAAAAACCCCTCGTCGCCCCGCGCCAGCGCCTGTAGCCTGAGATCACGGTCGAGCGGAAAGTCCAGCGGCTCGCGCGTCAGATCGCCCACCGCACGGTCGGGGTCGGTGTCCCCATCGGGCTCCATCAACCCCTTCCGGCCCAGCATGTCGGTGACGCGTGGCGCCGGCGTATCCTCAGCCTCGCGCGTCAGCGGTTCAGGCACCTGCCCATCGAGAATGGAGGGGTCGAGCAGGCGATGGGTGTAATCGAATGTCGGGCCCAGCAACTGCCCGCCCGGCAGATCCTTGAACGTCGCCGAAATCCGGCGCTCGATGGTCATCGCTGCTGTGTCGACGGGTTCGGAATAGCCAAAGCGCGGCAGCGTCGTGCGATAGGCGCGAACGAGGAAAATCGCCTCGATCAGATCGCCCCGCGCCTGCACCAGGGCCAGCGCCGCCAGTTCCTTGTCATAGAGCGAGCCCTCGCCCATGGCGCGGTCGACAGCCAGCCCCAATTGCTCGACGATCTGGTCGATGCGCAACGCCGGAACCGAGCGGTCGCCCCGGCGACGGTCGGCCAGCAGCGCATGGGCATTGGCGATGGCGGCTTCCCCGCCTTTGACGGCTACATACATCTCAATGTCCCTTTGAAATACGCGTCGAACGCGGCAGGCCCATCACCTGCCCATCGGCCACCAGCAGCAGATCGATGCCGCGCGGAAACAGTTCGCGGTTGGCGGACCATTGCGCGACGAAGTCCTGCGGCAGACCAACCGGGCCGATATGGCCATGGTCCCTGATGCCGGGGCCGGTGATAATCAGTTCGTCGCCACTGCTCAGCGCCGTGACAGCCAACACGATCGTCGTGGACCGATCGGGGTATTCCTGCGTACCCAAATTGAATTGATCGAGAGCAGGAAGCTCTTCTGCGCGGCTCGCGAAAGCGAACACTGCCTTGGCCGGTTCCGGCACGATCGTCGCGCCGGTATGGAAGCCGATGAACTCGCGGACCGTCGCGTCGCCAGCCAGCCCTTGGGGTAGCCATATTAGCGTGTCGTGGTCGCTCAATGTTAACACTATGCTAACGATTTCGGGGCTCAACCCGCCCCCAAAACCGTCCACCGCGATCAAATCCTGCGCCGTCCCGGGGTTCGCCAAAGCGTTCATTACCGCCCGGAACACCGTCTGGGACTGCATCACCGGATCGGCAAAACCACCGTCAAGAACCGTGTCCATGGGCTAGTTATCCCCCCGCACCATCGTGAAAAAATCGACCTTGGTCGCCGCTGCCTCACCGCGAACCTTGTCGTCCGCAGCCTTGGCAAGTGCCGACAGTGGCTCAAGAATTTTCGTTTCAACACCGGCCGGATCGCGCTGCCACAGCCCATCGATCACCGCGATAATTTCGGCCTTGGCCAGGTCCCGCCCCAGGCAATAGCCATGCCCGATTTCCCCAGTCGCCAGCCGCACGCTGGCCCGGCTGACGCTCGCCTCACCCAGATTGAACGGCGCCCCGCCGCCCCCGGCTCGGCCCCGCACCATCACCAGCCCAATTTCGGGCCCCCGCACCTTGAAATGCTTGGGTTTTTCGGCCCAGTCGTGCCACAGCGCCGCCAGCGCCGCGGCAGGCGCTGCCGCCAAAATGTCCAGCGCCGCCTTGCGTTTTTGCGGATCGAGCGAAATTTGCGTTTGCATCATCGTCCTTATTTGTCTATTAAACTAGACAACTAGTATCGGTATTTCCCTCCTACGCCTCCCATGTGAAAATGCAATGACAGTCAGCAAAGACGTTTCCGGCGGGGTCGCTTTATGGCGCCAGATCGCCGACGCCATCCGCCTCGATATCGTCGGCGGCAAGCTTGCCAGCGGCGACCGCCTACCGACCGAAGCCCTTCTGGCTGAACGGTTTTCCGCCAATCGCCATACCGTGCGCCGGGCCCTTGCAGTCCTCGCCGACGAGGGTGTCGTGGGGGCCGAACAGGGGCGCGGCACCTTCGTGCGCAGCGCCCGCCGCCTCAGTTATCCCATCGGCAAACGCACAAGGTTTTCCGAAGGATTGGCCGGGCAGGCGCACACCATAAAAGTGCAGCATCTCAGCGACAAAATCGAGAACGCTAGCGCCACCATAGCCAAGGCACTGGGCCTTCCGACCGGGTCCAAAGTCATCCGCGTCGAGAGCCTGTCCCTGGCCGATGGCACTGCCATGTCGCGCGCCACAAGCTTTGTTTCCTACCGCCGCTTCGCCGATTTCGGCCAGCGTTCCAGGGCTTTAGGCTCGTTCACCGCGACCTTTTCCAGCTATGGCATTGCCGACTACGTCCGCGCCTCGACCCGCATCTCCGCCCGTCACGCCGATGTCGAGGAAACCAAGCTGTTGGGCCTTGCGCCGGGGGCCATCCTGCTGGTCTCGGAGGCCATCAATGTGGACGAGTCGGGCGCGCCGATTTCCTATGCGCTGAGCCGGTTTCCCGCCGAGCGGATGGAATTGGTCGTGTAGCCGATCAGGCCCGTTCGACCAGCCGCGCCGCGTCTTCCAGCAATCGCATGAACTGCGTCCCGGCCACCGCCAGATCGCCCGAATTATCAACGGTTACGGTGCTTGCCGGCAAGCGATCGACGACGCTGCGCTGCAAGCGTCGGGCGATGGTTTCGGGGGTTTCCCGCCCGCGATTGGCCAGCCGCTCCGCGATCACCTCGCGCTCGGCCGTCACCGCAACGACGACTGCAGTGGGGTAACGTTCGAGCAATGCAGGGATCACGCCACGCGACAGATTTGCCACCACGACACGGCCCTCGACCAGGTCATTTTCGAGCGAAACCGGTAGTCCATAACGCAGGCCATGCGCGTCCCAGTTGAGCGCAAAGGCCCCGGAACGCTCGGCTTTTTCAAACTCGGCAACATCCATGCTGTCATGGTCTTCGCTGCCGCCATCAGCCTCACGCGTCACCACCCGGCGCACGAAAACCACGCGATCAGTGCCCTCAAGGTGCTGCTTGGCAAAACCGATCAAGCTGTCCTTGCCGACCCCGCTGGGGCCGACTACGGCGACGAATGTACCACTCATATGACGCGACGACCCTGGCGCCACACCGTCAGCACGATCGGAATACCATCCTCGATCCGCAGATGCACGAAGTCGGCGCGCTTGCCGATAGCGATCTCGCCGCGATCGGTAAATCCACCCGCTTCAGCGGGCCGCTTGGTGACCAATTGGATCGCCTTGGGCAATTCCATGCCCTCGACATTATCGACGAGGGAGAACGCCGATTGCAGCATCGAAAACGGGATGTAGTCGGACGACAAAATATCGAGCAGATCGGCCTCCGCCAGTGCGCGCGCCGACACGTTACCAGAGTGCGAGCCGCCGCGCACCACATTGGGCCCGCCCATCAAAATCGCCATGCCAGCCTGGCGCGACGCCCGGGCGGCTTCCATGGTGGTGGGGAACTCCGCCACATGAATGCCCAGAGCAATAGCCTCCTCGACATGGTCCCGCGTCGCATCGTCGTGGCTCGCCAGGACAATGCCCTTGTCATGGCAAATTTCGGCGATGGCACGCCGATTAGGGCCAGCAAACTGCTGCGATTGCGCATTACGCCGGTCGGAAAACGCATCGAGCTGATTATCGGTCATCTTGGTCTTGCCCTGATAATAAATCTTGTACGCATCGACACTGGCAAACTGGCGCTGCCCTGGCGCATGGTCCATCAAAGAGGCCAGCCGCACCAGGGAATCGTCCTTGATCGCCAAAAAACTCTCAAGGCAATCGGGCGCCGAAACCTCGCATCGCAAATGAATATGATGATCGGCGCGCAGGCGCCCCGCCTCATTGCCGGCGCGGATTGCAGCGGCGAGGGTCAGCATATCGTCGGCGCCGATATCGGTCTGTTCGTCGAGCCCGATCCGGATCGCGTCGAGCACCGTCGTGATACCCGAAGCCGCGATTTGGGCATCATGCGCCTGCACAGCGGCAATCGGGTTCCAGCGCACCTTGGGGCGTGGCGCATAGTGGGTTTCGAGGTGATCGGTATGCAACTCGACCAGGCCGGGGATCAGGTAGTCGCCATCCAGATCAAGCCCCGTCCGGCTGGGCGCGCCGATATCGGTGATGATACCACCATCGACCCGCAAAGACCCCTCCAGCACCTGATTTGCGAGCACGATGCGGGCATTGGTGAGAACGAGATCCCCCAGGGAAACGGTATTCATGTGCGGTCCAGTACAGCCAGTTTTCCGGTTTTCAGGCCTGCGCTAGCCCAGTTCTGTGACGGTTTGGCGACTGACAGGCGATCAAATCGTCTCGGCCCTCGCTTAAGCTGTGAAAAACCTAGCATGCAGCGGCCAAGGTGGACACAAGCTGCGCACCACTGTCATAACTAGCCTTCTAACGGAGGCGTTATGCAGAAAATATCAGGCCTGATGGTGCTCAGTCTTCTTCTGGCCAGCTGCACTGATCCGAACACCAATATCAGCACTCTCCAGCTGTCGGGATCGGTCCAGCCGCTACCGGCAAATCATCGAGAGCTGGCGATCAAGGCTGTAGAAGGCTTGCCTGTGCTCCCCGGCCAGGCTGTGACGCTCTCCGAGCCGCGCACAATCGTCGGCACCACGGCATTTTCACCCAAGCGCTGGTACGTTTGCGCCTATGGCCTCGCAGGCCCTGCCCCCAAGCCGACGACTCCGAAGCCCGTGCTGACCATGGTCGATGAACTGTTCGCACCACCACAGTCCGACGGCCGCTACGACGTCATCGTAGTTTTCTCGGCCTTGGGCCATACCTCGCTGATCAAGTCTTACGATGCCGTATTGTGTAATGCCTGAAGCCTTTCAGCTGCTCGCACCAGAGCAAGCTAATCCGTTTCAAACCGCTCGGAAGAGAGCCACTACAGGCTGCCAGCCATCCGGGAAATCGCCTCGTCTACCAGAACACGTGAACAGCCGAAGTTGAAACGGACGTACTGACTGTAGTTCGCACCGAAGTCGCTGCCAGCGCTCAAGGCCACTTTGGCGTGACTTAAAAAATGCTCGACGGGGTTTTCTAGGCCCAAAGCCGCGCAGTCGAGCCAGCCGAGGTAGGTGGCTTCCGGCAACTGCATTGCAACGCCCGGCAATTGCTCAGTAACAGCCTTGGCCAGTGCGTCGCGGTTACCCTGCAGATAGCGCACCACCTCGTCGCGCCAGTCTTGAGCATCCCGAAATGCGGCGAGCGTCGCTTCGAGACCGAGCGTGTTGACGCTATCGACCATGCCCAGTCGCGAGCCGTTGAAACGCGCGCGCAGATCGGCGTTGGGTACGATGGCAAAAGCAGTCTTCAGTCCGGGAATATTGAAGGTTTTGGCCGCGGACATCAGCGTGATGGTACGCTGGGCGATCGATGCATCGAGCGAGGCAATGGGGATATGCTTGCGGCCATCGTAGATCAGATCGCAATGGATTTCGTCGGATATGATGGGCCGATCGTCCATTTGCTGCGCCAGGGCGATGAGTTCGTCCCGCGTATAGACCTTGCCTGTCGGATTGTGCGGATTGCACAGCAGCAGCAGATCCGCCAGACCAAGAAGGCCGGACTGTTCGAGGACGGGGATGTCGGTCCGTAAATTGACCTGCGTCAGTTCCCAATGCCGGGGCGCCATCAGGATGGGGCGGTAAATTGGCGTCTGGATCGCCAGGGTCTGGCCCGGTCGCAGCAGTGACTTGATCGCCATGTTGAAACCTGGCTCGACGCCAGGAAGGAAAACGATGTCGTCGACGCCAATGGTCCAGCCGTATTTGGCTTGCATGTCGGCGACGATCTGCTCACGCAGTTCCGGCCTGGCCGAGCAATAACCGAATACAGGGTGCTGCAGTCGCTGCTGGATAGCTGCGACGATCGGGGGCGCGGCGGGAAAATCCATGTCGGCGACCCACATTGGCAGCACATCGGCGGCATAGCGGCCCCATTTGTTGCTGTCGCTGCCGCGCCGATTGGTGATGGTGTCGAAGTCGTAAAGCAAGGCTATCCCCTGGAGATGCCGCCATTGGCGCTGCTGTAATATTCGTTGGAAGCCTATTTTTGGAACCAGTGGGAGGCGAGACGCGGCGCATATTTGCCGTCGCCGGGTGTGTTGACAATGGCTGAGCCATCCCACGCCAGCTTGCCGCCCACATAGGTGCGGGCAACGCGGCAGTCGAACTGCCGGCCATGGAATGGGCTCCAGTTGAGCGCGTCGTGGGCCTTGGTTTCATCCCATACCTGGGACTCCAGGGCGAGGACCGCGATATCGGCATCGGCGCCGGGCTGCAGAACGCCCTTTTGCGGCCACAGGCCAAAGAATTTTGCGGGTCGTTCGGCCAGTTGCTCGACGGTCAGCCGGAGCGCATCGAGCTGGCGTTGCGCGGCCCCGGTATAAAACGCCGGCAACAGCGTTTCGAGGCCCGGAATGCCGGCGCCGGCGTCAAAGATCGATGGGGTGAACTTGTTGTCGATCGGCCAGCTCGAATGATCGGAGCTGACGAAGGCCACGCGACCGCTGACCACATCCTCCCACAGAGCCTCGATCTGGCCGGGGCGGATCGGCGGATTGACCTTCATGCGGGCGCCCAGAGCGCTGTCGATCGATGGATCGAACCAGAGATAATGGACGCAAAGCTCGCCCGTGGCGCGGAAATCGTCGCGGCGGTAATTCTGCACCAGATGAAAGCCGCGCGAGGATGTCAGATGCACGATATGGGCATGAGCGCCGCTTAGTGCGCCCAACTCGAGGAAATGGGCGGTCGAAGCCTGTTCAGCGGCCAGGGGACGGCTCGATGAATGCGCCTCGATGCCGTTTTCACCGGCTGCCCGCGCCTTGGCGATCCGGGCATGAACGATTTCCTGGTCTTCGTTGTGAATGCCGAGCGGCACATTGGTTGGCGCCAGGGCTTCGAACAGATCGAGCAATTGATCGGCGGCAATGCGGGGAAAACGTGTCGGGCTGGACTCAAAGCCTGAAATCTTGAAGGCGACGACGCCGCCCTCGATCAGCGGCAGAACCTGGGCCATGTCCTGGCCGGGCATCACCGTGCCATAGAGCGCGACGTTGGCATGAGCGTGCTCGGCAATCGCCCCTTTTTTCTCCTCCAGCCGCTCCATGGTGTTGAGCGGGGACGGATTGTCATAGGGCATGTCGACAATGGTGGTGACGCCGCCAGCCACTGCGGAGCGGGTCGTAGAGGCGATGCCCTTGAGGCCGCCATAGCTGCCAGCATGGGTCTGGCCATCGATGACACCGGGAATGACGAGGGCTGAACCGGCATCATGCACACGGTCTGCGTCTGGAGCCCTGCCCTCGCCGATCGCTGCGATCTTGCCGCCCGCGATGGCCAGCCAGCCGTTTTCGATGGGGCCAGTCGGCGTAACGATCGTCCCGCGGATCACTTCATCCATGTCAGCGTGCCTTTGTGCGATATTTGAGATCGAGGGTGGTGACCGCGAGCGCCACGCCAGCCTGCACCGGATCGACGACCGGCAGGCCCAGCGCATCTTCAAGCCGAGCGCGATAATTGCCCAGCCCCGCGCAACCGAGAATCACCACCTGGGCGCCGTCCTCGTCGCGCAGCTTGATGCCGGTGCGCACGACGGTGTCGACCACATCATTGGCCATGAGTTGGGGAATGGTCATGTCGATGGAGCGGTCACCGGCCAGACGCCCGTCGAGGTGCAAATGCTGCAAATAGCGCAGGTGCCGGGCTATCGAGGAGAGGCCCAGCGAAACGATGCCAAAGCGCTGGCCGAGGCCGAGCGCCGCAAGATATGCGGCTTCCGCAATACCGATCACCGGTTTGTCGGTGGCTGCTCGAACCGCGGCGATGCCCGGATCGGAAAAGCAGCTCAACACATAGGCGTCGGCGTCGCTCTCGGCGATCTTTTCGAGGATATTGGGCACGACCATGGCCACATGAGCATCGGTTTCGATGCCCGGCGGCGATTTGGCCAGTTCGACGCAATCGATCGCGTAATCGGTGCGGCTCGTCACCAGACCGAGGCAATTCTCCATCGAGCGCGTTACCGACGGGGAGCTATTGGGATTGATAACCAGTATGGACGCCACGATGCACCTTGGCATTGAATATTCTACGTAATATACTAGGGCGACGGTGGCGAAAAGCGCTATCTGCACCTTTGATAGCCAAGTGCGGCAGACCGCCCTATGGTGAGGCAATTGTGCTGGCGTCGGCAGATATCCAAGGCGCGGAACACGTTAAGGGATGACCCGTTGAGCAAACCGAAACAGTCGTTGACCGACCAGGCCTATCTGGCGCTACGCGAACGCATCATCACCGGAAGCCTGCCACCGGGCAGCGAGATGAGCGAACTCGAACTGGCCGACGCGCTTTCGATGAGCAAGACTCCGGTGCGCGAGGCGCTGGGTCGCCTGGGTATCGAGGGGCTGGTCGAGGCCTTTCCGCGACGCGGCTATCGGGTGACCTCGGTGACGGTCAAGGACATGAACGATTTGTTCGCCGTTCGGGCCATGCTCGAAGGCACGGCGGGCGCGCAGGCTGCGGTCAATTTGACCGAGGCCGAACTCGAGCGGCTGGATGAGCTGGCCGATGCCAGCTATGTGCGCGGCGAAAATTCAAGCACGCAGACTTTTGTGCGCGCCAACGAGGATTTTCACTCTGCAATCGCCCGCGCCACGCGCAATCCACGGCTTTATGGGCTGGTGGTCAGCCATCTCGAAGAATGCGGACGGTTTTTTTACATGGGCGCGCAGGTGCGCGACGTGAACCCCGAAACCACCAACGACCACCACCGTATCGTTGCCATCCTGCGCGAGCGCGATCCGGAAAAAGCCCGCGCGGCTTTGGTGGAGCACAATGAAAACACGCGGCAAGGCCTGCTGCGCGCCCTGATCGACAAGAGCGATAGCGGCCTGTCGTTTTAGGCAGCCCAATCCTGCCCCGGTTCCTGGACGAAGTGGCCGGGGGTCGGTTCGCGGTACTGACGCGCTGGCGGCACATAATCGGCAGGACGCACCGGGCTGCGAATTTCGTCGATTTCGGCGGTACGGCGCAGATGGCGTCGCGATGGATCGGCAATCGGGACGGCGGCGAGAAGCTTGCGGGTATAGGGGTGCTGCGGATTGGCAAAAATCGCCGCGCGCGGACCGATCTCGACGATCTCGCCCAGATACATCACCGCCACGCGATGGCTGAGGCGCTCGACCACGGCCATGTCGTGCGAGATGAACAGATAGCCAAGTTTGAGCCTGTCCTGCAGGTCGAGCAGCAAATTGACCACCTGTGCCTTGACCGAAACATCGAGCGCCGAGACGGATTCGTCGGCCACTATCAGCTTGGGATTGAGCGCTAGGGCGCGTGCAATGGCAACGCGCTGCCGCTGGCCGCCTGAAAACTCGTGTGGAAAGCGCTGCGCCATGTCGGGCGCTAGCCCTACCTGATGCAAGAGTTCGGCAACGCGGGCTTTCATGTTGTGGGACGTTTCGAGGCCATGCGTCAGCATCGGCTCGGCTATGGCGTCACCAATCCGCATCCGTGGATTGAGACTGGAAAACGGGTCCTGAAAAATCATCTGCATGTTGCGGCGCTTGGCGGTCAGTTCGCGCTTGTTCATGGCCAGCACATCTTCACCGGCGATGGAAATGCTGCCGCTGGTGGGCTCGATCAGGCGTAGTACCGAGCGTCCGGTCGTTGATTTGCCGCAGCCGGATTCCCCCACCAACGCCAGCGTTTCGCCTGGCTGCAGCGTGAAGCTGACATTTTCCACGGCATGCACGCGTCCCATCACCCGGCCGAACAGGCTCGAGCGAATGTCGAAGCGTGTCGTCAAATTCTTGACCTCGAGCGCGGGCGTGCCAGCCTGCACCGTGTCGCGGCTTTCGCGCGCAGGCGTAGTTTCTCCGGTGATCACATCGATGATGGGAAACGCCGTGGGATGCTCATGGCTGGCCATGGCGCCCAGTTGCGGCACGGCGGCAAGCAATGCGCGCGTGTAGTTCTGTTGCGAATTGTGAAAGATCGCCTCGGTTGCACCGGTTTCGAGTGCGCGCGAGCGGAACATAACAACGGTGCGATCGGCAATTTCAGCCACCACGCCCATGTCGTGCGTAATGAACAGGACGCCCATGTTCTCGTCGCGCTGCAATTCCTTGATGAGATCGAGGATTTGCGCCTGAATGGTCACGTCGAGCGCCGTGGTCGGCTCGTCGGCGATCAGCAGTTTGGGCCGGCAGGCCAGCGCCATCGCAATCATGATGCGCTGCAGCATGCCGCCGGACAATTGGTGTGGATATTCGTCGTAGCGGCGCGCCGCCGCAGGGATACGCACGCGCTCCAGCAGGCGGATGACTTCGATCCGGGCGGCACTGCGCGACAGGCCGCGATGCCGGATCAGGGATTCGGCGATTTGCCGCCCCACTGTCAGAACCGGGTTGAGGCTGGTCATCGGCTCCTGGAAAATCATGGAGATCTGATTGCCGCGAACGGCTTGCATCTGCTTTTCTGGCAGTTGCAGCAAATCCCTGCCCTCCAGCAGGACGCGGCCGGTTACCTTGCTGGTTTTGGGCGCCAATAGCCCCATGATCGAAAGTGCGGTGACGCTCTTGCCCGAACCGGATTCACCGACCACCGCCACAGTTTCGTTGGCATCGACGTGAAAGCTCACATCGTTGACGACGCTGTTCCACTGGCCGTCGCGGCGCAATTGGGTGGTGAGGTTTTTTACGGTAAGGATGGGCAAGATTGGCATTCCCTGGCGTCGCGATACTCTAGCACACCGCCTGCAGTGACAAAAGTCAACGTAATATGCTACGTAATATTCCAATGTGACCGGAGTGATCTGCCGTGGACCCCATTCGAAACCGCGTTCTGGTAACGCCAGCCGAACTTCAGGCACTGCAGGCTGCGGGCGCCGACCTCATCATTCTGGCGGTGCAGTCGGTCAACCCTTACACCGGAGCGCATTCGATCCGTGACCGACGCATTGCTGGAGCGATCGACACCGAAGCCTATAGCGATTTTCAGGCACCAGCTTCGCCCCAACATGGTGCGCGTCCTCTACCCGCGATTGAAGACCTGCAGGCGGCAGCCCGGCGCTGGGGCTTACGTCCGGAGGCGACAATCGTGGTCTATGACAGCGATCGCAGCATGGTCGCGGCGCGCGCCTGGTGGGTGTTGCGCTGGGCCGGATTGCCCGATGTGCGGGTGCTCGATGGCGGCATGCCGGCGTGGCTCATGGCCAAACTGCCGACGACCGATCAATCGCCGCGGCCGACGCCAAGCACCATAACCCTGTCGCCCGGTCATATGCCTGAACTCGATGCCGACACGGCTCAAGCACTCCCGCAACATGGCGTATTGCTGGATGCGCGTATTCGCCCCAACTACGTCGGTGGCCCAACCGCCGATGGCGTCGCACCGCGGGGCCATATCCCCGGCGCGCTCAGTGCTTCCGCACCCGATAATGTCACCGACTATGGCAATTTCGCCGATAACGACGCACTGCAGGGCATTTATGGTGCGCTCGGTGCCGATGGCACGCAGCCGGTTGGGGTCTATTGCGGCGCTGGCATGTCCGCCGCGCATTCGGTGCTGGCGCTTGCGGCAATTGGCATCGATGCCGCGATGTATGTCGGCTCATGGTCGCAATGGTCGAATGATCCCACCCGCCCTGTCGCCCGGGGCGGCCTGCCGCGATGACAAAACAATCCTACCCGCGCGTTCTATCTTCCAAGGATGATGCTGCTGGAAATATCTACAGATTCGCAAAATCCATGCGTCAAATAACAGTCATTTCGCATATTTTTTGTGCAGCTTTGCGTCGTTAGTCAAAATCCAAGCAGTCGCCTTTACAGCCCAGCTTTCGTAGGATATTTCGTAGTATATCAGATCAGGCGGCAAATTTGCTGGCTGATGCTCGACATATCCTCGCTAGACCGCGAAAGGGTCACCGATGAAGCTTCTCAATCTTCTGGCAGGCGCCGCCATCGCCTTGCCACTGGCTTTTTATCCGGCCTATGCGCAGAGCACCGATCCGCTCAAGACACTGGTCGTCGCCGTGCCGTCCGATGCGGTCGGGCTTGAACCCGGTGCCAACAAGGCCGAGCCGGTCGGCAGCGAAGTGATCCTGAACGTCTTCGATACGCTGGTTGCGTGGACGGCGCCCGATTTCACCCAGCTCGAAGGCCGTCTGGCCGAAAGCTGGACCGTATCGCCAGAAGGGACCGAGATCGACTTCAAGCTGCGCGAAGGCGTCAAATTCCATGACGGCACCGATTTCGATGCCGAGGCCGTCAAGTTTTCCCTCGAGCGCACCAAGTCGATCAACACCTATGTCGAGGCGACTTTTGGCCTGATCTCCGACATTGCCGTGGTCTCGCCCACCGAGGTCAAGATCACGCTCAGCGAACCCTATCCTGCGTTCCTCTCGATCCTGGCTCAGCCGCAGGCAGCCATCGTCAGCCCCGCCGCCGTTGCAGAATATGGCGATGCCGGTTTTGCCACCCATCCGGTGGGCACCGGCCCGTTCAAGTTCAACAGCTACCAGGCCGATACCAATATCGTGCTCGATGCCAACCCGGACTATTTCCGCGGCGCGCCAAAGCTCGAACGCATCATCTATCGCGTCATCCCCGATGCCTCGACCCGCCGGCTCGAGCTTGAAAACGCGGGTGTCGACGTCGTCCAGCAGCAGGGCCAGCTTTCGGCTATTGCCGCCGAGGACGTCGCGGCTCTGCAGTCCAATTCCGATGTCACCATCCTCGAAGCACCCAGCCAGATCATCCGGCAGCTTGAATTCAACAACAACAATCCGGACAGCCCCGTCGCCGATATCAAAGTGCGTCAGGCGATCACCCACGCCATCGACTATGACGGCCTGCTGCAGGGCGTTTTCGGCGGTACAGCCGAGCGCGTCTATGGCCCACTGACCTCCAATAGCTGGGCCTACAACCCCAAGATGGAAGAACTGGCCCCGGCCTACGATCCCGAGCTTGCCAAGTCGCTGCTGGCCGAGGCCGGTGTCGATCCCGCAAGCCTCGAGCTGACCCTCTACAGCTTCCAGGGTCCGCTCTGGGGTGCCGTCGCAACCTTCGTTCAGGCCAACCTCGCCGATATCGGCATCAACGCCACCATCGCCCAGACCGAGTTTCCGGCCCTGCGCGCGCTGCAGACTGCCGGCCAGTTCGATGTTGCCCTCGATGGTCGCCAGCCCTGGTACAACGACCCCGACGCCCACATCACGATCGGCTATCTGTCGAGCCTTGCCGATACGGCGATGACCTTCCGCATGCCAGAGGACGCTGCGCTCGACGCGGAAATCCTTGAAGCTCAGCAGACGGTCGATCAGGATGCCCGCAAGCAGTTGTATTTCGACATCCAGGAAAAGATCGCGGCCAAGGTGCCGGGCGCCTATCTGTTCAGTCCCAAGCTGATCGTGTTCACCCGCGCCAACGTCAAGGGCCTCGTGATCAACAGCGCACCGCCGCTCAATGAGTACTGGGGCGTCTACAAGGAGTAGTAACTATCCCTTGTCTCCCGCGGCGCTTTCCCTCAGTGCCGCGGGAACCCCTCGTTTGTGGAGTGTGATCGGACATGGCGAGTTTTCTGTTGCGGCGCCTGTTGGCGCTGATCCCGGTCCTGATCCTGGTCTTGGTCATCGTGTTTTCGCTGGTCCGGCTGATCCCCGGCGATCCTGCCGTGACCCTGCTCGGTCCCGGCGCCACCGATCAGCAGATCGCCGCCCTGCGCGCCCAAATGCGTCTCGACGAGCCGTTTTATCTGCAGTTTATCAATTACGTCATCGGCCTGTTCCATGGCGACATGGGCATTTCGCTCAAAAGCGGCGCGCCGGTGCTGAGCGAGATCATGGTCCGCCTGCCGGCCACGCTCGAATTGGCGCTGAGTGCCACGCTCGTTGCCATCCTCGTCGGCATTCCCATCGGGGTTTTGTCGGCCACCCGCCCCAATTCGCTGTTCGACCATTTCACCCGCGTATTTTCGCTGGTCGGCGTCTCGATGCCCGCGTTCTTGCTGGCGCTGATCCTGCAACTGATCTTTGCGACCTATCTGGGCTGGCTTCCGGTATCGGGCCGGCTGAGCCCTTATATCATCATGCAGCCCATCACCGGCTTCGTCATCATCGACGGCATACTCACCGGCCAATGGGATGTCGTGTGGAGCGCAATCCGCTATCTGGTGCTGCCCACCGCCGTGCTCGCCGCCTTCCTTGCCGCAACACTGGGGCGCTTCGTGCGCAACACCATGCTCGAGGTGATGTCGGAAGATTTCATTCGCACCGCCCGCGCCAAGGGACTGTCGCGTTCACAGGTCATCATTCAGCACGGCCTGCGCAATTCGCTGCTGCCAGCCATCACTGTCATCGGACTCAAATTTGCTGAAATGCTGGGCGGCGCCATCCTCACCGAAACCATTTTTGCCTGGCCCGGCATTGGCCGCTTCATGTTCGAGGCCATCAAGAACCGCGACTATCCGGTCATTCAGGGCACGACGCTGGTGTTCTCGCTGCTGTTCATGCTGACCTCGGTTCTGGTCGATCTGCTGTATGGCGTTATCGATCCGCGCGTTCGCAAGAGGATGAAATGAAACCCCTGTTGCTGTTCCTGCGCAAAAATCCGCTCGCTACCCTCGGCGGCATCGTGCTGCTCGCGATACTCCTCGCCGTCATTGTCGGCCCGTGGTTGAGCCCTTATGGGCCGACCAAGCTCGACGTGCTCAACAAGCTGCAAGGCCCAAGCCTTGCCCATTGGCTAGGCACCGATAGCCTGGGGCGCGATGTGTTTACCCGCGTGCTGCACGGCGGGCGCTTCACGCTTGCCATCGGCATTGGCGTCGTAGCGATTGCCTTTGCCGTGGGCGTGTTTTTCGGCACGCTGGCGGGCTATGTCGGCGGGCCCATCGACATGGTGATCATGCGCTTCGTCGACGCCATGCTGTCGTTTCCCGCACTGGTGCTGGCGATTGCGCTGGCGGCCGCATTCGGGCCGAGCCTCAACAACGCCATGCTCGCCGTCGCCATAACGCTCGCACCGCAATTTGCCCGCGTTGCACGCAGCCAGGCGCTGGCGATCTCGGTCAAACCATACGTCGAAGCCGCGGTTTCGCTGGGCCTGCTGACGCGCCGCATCCTGTGGCGCTATGTGTTTGCCAACGGTTTGGGGCCGCTCCTCGTGCAGGCTTCGCTCAGCATCGGCAGCGCCATCCTCCAGACCGCCAGCCTTGGATTTCTGGGCCTCGGTGCGCAGCCGCCGCTGTCCGAATGGGGCGCCGACGTTTCGAGCAATCTGCAATATCTGCGCGAAAGCCCCTGGGTCGCGCTGTCGCCAGGCATGGCGATCCTGTTCACCGTGCTCTGCTTCAACCTGATCGGCGATAACCTCGCCGACTGGTTCAATCCACGCCGTCGCAACGAGCTCGACTGATGCTGACCATCGCCCTCGAAAAACTCGATTTCCTGCCGGCCAATAGGGTGACGGACGATACCTCCATTCTCACGCTCAAGAATTTGGTGTTCGAGCCATTGCTGCGCTGGCAGCCCGGCGGGCAGGTGGCACCGGCTTTGTTTTCGCATTGGCAGCATGCCGATGGCGGGCGGCGCTGGGAGTTCGTCATCCGCGAAAATGCGGTGTTCCACGACGGCGTAACCTGCACGCCCGAGCATATCACTGATTTTGTCGAGGGCATTCTTAACTCCGTCGACATGTTCGGCATGAAATGGCCATATTCGCGTTACCTCGCCAACGCGACGATCACGGCCGGATCGAGCAATAGCGTCGTGGTGGTGAACCCCGAGCCGCTGGCCGATATCCTCGATATATTCTCCGAGTTCTTCATCTGCCGCAGCACGCAGCTTGGCGCGCCGATCCTGGGTACCGGGCCCTATCGCGTGGCACAGTTCGAGCCGCACAAAACGGCCCTATTGGTGCCGGTCGATGGCGGCAAGCAAGACATCGCCGTGCGGTGCGTCCCCGATGCTGGCGAGCGCTATGCACTGCTGCAAGCGTCCGAAATCGACGCGGCACTCAACCTCGAGCGGATGCACGGCACCATCGATTTTGACCCCAGCTTTCAGTGGGGGCAGGCGGACAATACGCTATCGGTGATGTATTATCTGAATTGTGCCAACGGGCTGTTCGCCAGCCCCGAAGCGCGTCTCGCCGCCAATCACGCGGTAGATAAACAACGCCTAATAGCCGAGATTTTTCAAGGGCTGGGCGCGCCAGCCGCTACGGTTGTCAGCCCCTTCCACTTGGGCATGGCCAAACCGATCGCGCCCATCGCCTACGATCCCAATGAAGCGCGGCGTCTGCTCGACATCGCAGGAGGCCCCTCGGCGATCACTTTGCGCACGCCGCTGTTCATGCCCGAACGCGCGCCGCAAATCAGTGCCTTCGTCGCCGCATCGCTCGAGGCGATTGGCATCTCCGTCACACTCGAGACCGAGACCGACCGGCCCGAATACGCGCGCCAGATAGGCCGCAAGCAGATGGGCGACATGGCGATTTTCGACTCGTCGCCGCAAAGCACCTTCCGGGTGCTCGACGACAAAATTTCGAGCCGCAACCAGGCCGTGTGGTGGCAGGGCTATGACGATGCCGAAACCGAAAAGCGGATCGCAACGGCCAATCGCGCGCTCGAACCCAGCGATCGCGAGGCGGCCTATGCTGACTGCCTGCGCCAGCTCAACCGCAATCCACCCTGGCTTTACCTCTTCCACCCCACCGACATTTTTGCCGCCCGCACCGACACCACAGGGCTGGGCATCGATCACAAGGGCATATTGACCATCCAATGAGCACCGCCATGACCAGAGACTACGGCATCACGTTTTTTTACTATCCCGACATCCACGCGGTGACCGATTTTTACGAAAACCTGCTCGGTTTCGAGCTGGTGCTCGACCAGGGTCTGGCGCGGATTTATCGCATCGCGCCCAACAGCTATTTCGGCATCGTCGATGGCAATCGCGGTCATCTCAAGCATCAGCCAAAAAGCGCCGTGCTGCTGACGATCGTCGCGCAGGACGTCGAAGGCTGGCATGCGCGCATCAAGGCGGCGGGCGCCGCCAATCAGAGCGAAATGCTGCGCGGCAATTTCTGCGAGCATTTCTTTTTCGAGGATCCGTTTGGCTATTCCATCGAAATCCAGCGCTTCCACAATCCCGAAATTGCCAAGCTCTTCGCATGAGCGCGCCTGATTTCACGCTGCGGGCCAATTTCTCGCACGAGGACAAGGAAGCCAAGGGCCTGCGCTCGTTGCGCGAGCCACAGGTCGCGCCGATGCCACCGGTTTATTATACTGCGATCGAAGTCGCGGAGATGTATCCGCGACTGCTCCTGCTGGGCGAACGCGGCGCGGGCAAGTCGGTGCTGGCTCGGAAGCTTGCGACGCAGCACGCGGCAACATTGATCGATCTGGCGGCGACCGGTCTGCCCGCCAGTTTGCCCGAGGGCAATCTGGTTCTCGATGGGATTGACCGCCTCGGCCCTGACTGCGAAGCCGTGCTGTTGGATTTGCTTGTCGATCTCGGCGAGCGGGGCGTCATCCTGCTGGGCGACGGTGCGGTCGTCCGCGCCTGGCGCCTCCCCACCGGATATTCCGTACATAGCCTGTTACCGCTGACACAAGCTGAACGGGCTCAATATCTCGCCGTAACAGGCCAACAGCATCAAGCGCCCCTGTCGCCTGCCGCAGCCAATCCGGCATTGTTCGCCCTTGCCCTATCAGTTGAACAAGCCGTCGATACGCCAGAAGACCTCATCGACGCGGCCTTTGACGATAACCCCGCCAGAGCCGCACGGGCATTTGCGTCCGTTGCAGACAATTCCTCCCACAATCGCGCGGTGGACGACGTTCTCGCGGCGCGTCATCTGCAGACCTACGACGATGTTGCCATCGCCGCGCTGTTCCTGGGCGATCCCCTCAAATGGTCCTTCAGCTTGCAGAGCCTGCTGCGCCGCGACGCTTCCATTGCACGTCGCCTTGCCCCGCACCTGCTGGCGCAAGACTCCGACGCCGCCCTCAAGGGAGCTCTTTTGATCTGCGGGCAGGACATTTCGACGCCAGTGCAGCAAAAACTGCTGCTGATTGTGGAGCAGGGCCGTTTATCGCTGCCCGAACGCGACGAGGCTGCGCGCCATCTCGCCCGTCTGGGAGATCCACGCGATCTCGAACGGCTTTGCGCCGTCCCCGGCGGCAGTTTCACCATGGGTTCCGATACCCATCCCAATTCCCAGCCGGTGCACACCGCTACCGTCGCGCCATTTCGCATCGGCGCCTATCCCGTCACGAACGGCGCCTACGCCCGCTTTGCAGAGGCCACCAACCGCTCGTGGCATTCGCCGGAAGCGTCGATTCCCGAGCGCCGCAACGCGCCGGCCACCGACCTCACCTGGCACGATGCGCGCGCCTATTGCGCCTGGCTAACCGAGCAATGGCGCCGGTCGGGCCGCATTGGCACTTCGGAAATCGTTCGCCTTCCCACGGAGCCGGAATGGGAGCGCGCCGCTCGCGGCGACCAGCCCGATGCCGGTGCAGAAATCACCTATCCCTGGGGACTGGGCTGGAACACTGCCGCCCTCAACTCCGAGGAAAGCGGCGTCAACGCACCCTGCGCCGTCGGCCTGTTTCCGCTTGGCGCGTCGCCCTATGGCTGCCTCGACATGGCCGGCCAGATCTGGGAATGGACCACAACCCTGTGGGGCAGTGACATGGCGACGCCATCATTTGCCTATCCCTATCGCGACGACGGCCGCGAGAATATTGGGGCCCCTGCCGATATCCGCCGCGTGCTCCGTGGCGGCTGTTTTTCCAGCACTAGCCTCAAAGCCTGCTGTACCTATCGCGGCAGCCTCGAGCCCAACGGCTTCTGGCGTGGCAATGGATTCCGCATCGTGGTCAGCGACGCTCTTGACTGATATTTGGCGAAGACGGCTGCATCCAGATACTGCGTTTATCTCCCATATGCCCCGTCGATATGCTGCGCTACCAGGCGACGACCTGACCATCATAGCCCCAGTGAATGCCGCTCTGTTCCGGGGTCGCATTTTCGATGACCTGGCGCATGCCGGTGACTGATTGTTCCGGCGTCAGGTCGCCTTGCAAATCGCTCATGCGGGTTTTCACGCGACCTGGACGCAGCGGGAGGCAGATACAACCCCAGTCTTTCCAGTCGACAGAAAGACTACGTATCATCTGGTTGAGCGCGGCCTTGGAGGCGCGATAAGCGTATTGGCGCGGCACCTGATAGAGGGTCATCGACGCAGCCAGGCTCGAAATAGCCACCAGCACCTTCTTGTCGCCCAGGCGCAGGTTTGGTTCCAAGAGGCCAGCCAGATGCAGCGGGGCATAGGTGTTGGTGAGCATCACCTTTTCCCAATGCGCTGAGGTCAGTTCCTCGGCGGGCACGTCATCACCGCTGCCGATGCCGGCATTGAGTATGACAACGTCAATGGGCCGGCCTTTGAGGCGGTTGGCCAGCATGGCGGCGCTGGCGTCGTCCAAGGCGTCATAGCGCATTTCGGTGACGTCGTAGCCCAGTTGAGCGAAGTCCTTGGGCGCAAGTGGCGTGCGGCTGGCGGCAATGACATGCCAGCCGGCATTGGCATATTGACGGGCAAATTCGAGGCCGATGCCACGATTGGCGCCGGTGATCAGAACGGTTGACATAGATCGATCTCCAGCAATTACCAGGGCACGTCGGCGCCGTCATAGCCAATGATGCGACCCGCATCGGCCATGGTGAGATTTTCGACGACCTTTTTCAGGCCGGCCACGCTGGTTTCCACCGGGATGCCATTGAAGTTGGTCATCTCGGTCGCCACCATGCCCGGGCGGATCAGGCCGCAGGCGATGCCGAGAGGCTTCCAGTCCTGCGTCAGCGCCGTGAACACGGCGTTGAGGCCGGTCTTGGACGCGCGGTAGGTATATTGGGTCGCCCAGTTATTGGCCTCGATGGAGCTCATCAGGCTGGACATGGCCAGAGCAACTTTGCGCTGCCCTGCCAAGAGGTTTGGCTTGAGTGCTGCGACCAACGCCAGTGGGGCGAAAGTATTGGTGCGGACGACCTTGAGGAAATCGGCGCGAGTCACCTCGACCGGCTTGGCCGCCAGATTGATGGCGATGCCCGCGTTGGCGATAATGACGTCAATCGGTTGGCCTGCGAGAGTCTTGGCAAGCGCAGCGATGGCGTCCGGATCGGTTGCTTCCAGCGGCAGCACGCTGGTCTGGGGCAGCGCGGCCAGTTCGGTGGCGGCTGCGACATCACGCGCCGTGCCGATGACGGTCCAGCCATCGCCGGAGAATTGCCGGGCCAATTCAAGGCCGATGCCACGGTTGGCACCAGAGATCAGGATAATGGGCATCGCAACTCATATGGGGTAGCGGTAAACTTGGTACATTATTGGTATACCATTGTGAGTGACTCCGGCAAGTGAATTAGCTGTCGCTTGCCCATTTAATACACTCATCGCAACAATGCACAGCGCGACAGCAAAAACCCCTTGGCAGTAACGGTGCACACTTGGTATACCGATAGCGAGCGTTCTCGTGAACGCCATCCAAAAAGAGGCGGACATCACTCATGCTTGCAGTTTCGGAAACTTCCGGCAGCCCCGTGGCAACCGCTCAGCAAGCCGCCACGCCCAAGCCCCTGATCGAACTGTCTCATGTCGGGGTCACCTTCCCGGTCAAGAAGGGCAGTCCGGTCGTTGCCGTGGAAGACTTCAACCTGACGATCGCACGTGAGGAAATCGTGTCGCTGGTCGGACCGTCAGGCTGTGGCAAGTCGACGATCCTACGGATGCTAGCAGGACTTCTGAAGCCAACCAGCGGAGACGTCTGGATCGGCGGCGGCACGACGCGACGCGGCTTTTCCGAGGTCGCCATCGTGTTCCAGCGGGCGACCCTGCTGCCCTGGCTCAACATCATGAAGAACGTGCTTTACCCGGTCCGCGTGATCAATGGCCGTGCGACGGTCGAAGACAAGGCGTGGGCGCAGGAGCTGCTTGAACTCGTGGGGCTCGCCGATATGGCCGAGCGCATGCCGCATGAACTGTCGGGCGGGTTGCAGCAGCGCGCCGCCATCGCCCGCAGCCTGATCCTCGATCCGAAAATCCTGTTGATGGACGAGCCGTTCGGCGCGCTCGATGCACTCACGCGCGAAGACCTGCAGCTCGACCTGCTCGACATTCATGCCCGCACCAAGAAAACGATCCTGCTGGTCACGCACTCGATCAACGAGGCGGTGCTGCTGTCCGATCACGTCGCAGTGATGTCGGCCCGCCCCGGCAGGCTGCAGGACCTGATCGAGATCGATATCGAAAAGCCGCGCAGCCACGATAGTGCGGCCCTGCCCGCCTTCATCGATTATTCCAAGCGCATCCGCGACGACATTTTCGGGCCACGCGCCAACCGGAGGGCACGCTCGTGACTGCCACGCAACGCCGCATCATCCTGCCGCTCACGACCTTCATCGTGTGTTGCCCAACTTCGGCGTGACGCTCTTCGAAGTACTCCTCGGTTTCACCCTTTCAGTGCTGATCTCGATCCCCGTTGCGGTGCTGATCGTGTATTCGCGCGTCATCGAGCGGACCATCTATCCGTTGATCGTTTCCAGCCAGACCGTGCCCATGGTCGCCGTGGCGCCGCTGCTGCTGACCTGGTTCGGCTATGGCATGACCCCCAAGATCGTCATCGTCATCCTGCAGACCTTCTTCCCCATCGTCGTCAACACGGTGATGGGGCTGAACTCGGCATCGCGCGAGATG
>Ga0247806_10000547_pt1 | contig 23091 bp, 26 predicted proteins | sample UWRJL059202B1_FD_179935 | JGI IMG/M metagenome (GOLD analysis project Ga0247806, IMG submission 179935) | Plant litter microbial communities from Arlington Agricultural Research Station in Wisconsin, United States - UWRJ-L059-202B-1 | ecosystem: Environmental > Terrestrial > Plant litter >... | reverse complement strand
CTTCCAGGCCTTCATATATTTCACCTTCGTCTTCCAGTTCCTGTAGGTTTTCCACTACTTCAATCGGGGCACCGCTACGGATGGAGTAATCAATCAGTTCGTCTTTTGTTGCAGGCCATGGCGCGTCTTCCAGGTGCGAGGCTAATTCGAGTGTCCAAAACATATCTGTACCTTTTATTTTGTGCAAATGTAGAAGTTCGTACGAAATAACCAAAAGTGTTTTTTCAACGGGCGGAAGCGTTTTTTGTTCATAAGGTGGAGATTGTATAAATCGGGCTGCCGTTTTACCCGGAAATGGGTATTAATTGGTTATTTTCGGCCCATGTTATCGGCAACGAATATTCATAAAAAATACAACGAACTGGAGATACTCAAGGGTGTGGACATCAGCATCGGTGCGGCGGAGATCGTAAGCATCGTTGGTCCGTCGGGCTCGGGTAAATCTACCTTATTGCATATTTTGGGAACGCTGGATAAGGCCGACCAGGGGACGGTGAACATCAAGGGTACGAAAATGCAGGGACTTTCTTCCAAAAAGCTGGCGAAGTTCAGGAACAACCATATTGGTTTCGTTTTCCAGTTCCATCATTTGCTGCCGGAATTCAGCGCGCTGGAAAATGTATGCATTCCCGGCTGGATAGCGGGCAGGAATAAAAAGGAAGTAGAAACGAGGGCTAAAGAATTACTAAGCATCCTGAACCTGGGCAACAGGCTCGAAAATAAACCTTCGCAATTATCTGGCGGAGAGCAGCAGCGCGTGGCCGTAGCCCGTGCCTTGATCAACAACCCGTTGATCGTAATGGCTGACGAGCCCACCGGCAACCTCGACAGCGCCAACGCAAAAGAACTACATCAATTGTTCTTCGACCTGCGTACAAAATTTCAGCAGGCATTCCTAATTGTTACGCACAACGAAGAGCTGGCAAAGATGAGCGACAGGGTATTGCAGATGAAGGATGGAAAGATAATACTGTCTGAACTATGATTAGGACTGACTAAAATGATTCTCCTGATGTGCTGTTCATAATAGTTTAATGGAATGGTTCGTCTACTTTTTCTTACTGCAGGCTAATCTCCAAATTTCCAAATCACCTCATCTCCAAATCATTTAGTGGTACGCGGCTTCCAGGCGATCTCTTCCACGTTGAGTAAATGGCCGGCATAACGTGCCAGTACAAAAAGATAATCACTTAAGCGGTTGATGTATTTGATCACGAGCGGATCGACGAAGGTATCCTGTAATTGCATGTTTACACAGCAGCGCTCGGCGCGGCGGCAGATGCAACGGGCCACGTGCGCGGTGGAAACGGTGGGATGCCCGCCGGGCAGGATAAAAAATTTCATCACCGGCAATGTATCGTTCATTTTATCGATCTCCTTTTCCAGCAATACCACATCTTCTTCTTTCAAGTCAGGGATTTTCATCAGCGGCTCTTTGTCGGGGTCGCACGCAAGGGAAGAACCGATGGTAAACAGGCGGTCCTGTATTTCTTTTAAAGTAAGTTTTGAATGTTCGTCGGTCAGCAGGTCACTGGTCAACCCGATGTAGGAATTGAGTTCATCCACGGTGCCGTAGGCTTCAATGCGGATGTGGCTCTTGGGTACTTTGGTGCCGCCGATCAGGCTGGTCTTACCCAGGTCGCCGGTTTTTGTATATATCTTTAACGCCATCGTTTATGCTTGAGGATCGGGAATTAAATTGTGTACGGTTGGGCTGGCATTTTTCTTATCCGTTTCAATAACGCCATCGCGTAAACGCACCACGCGGTGCGCATAGTTGGAGATGTCTTCTTCATGCGTTACGAGTACCACCGTATTGCCGTCGGCGTGTATCTTACCCAGGATGTCCATGATCTCGTAAGAGGTTTTGGAATCTAAGTTACCGGTGGGTTCATCGGCGAGGATGATCGCGGGATTGTTGATAAGCGCCCGTGCAATGGCAACGCGCTGGCACTGGCCGCCGCTGAGTTCATTGGGTTTGTGGTGGCTGCGGTCGTCGAGCTTAACCTTGCGCAATACTTCCATGGCGCGGTCCAGCCTGTCTTTCCTGCCGATGCCATTGTATACCAGGGGGAGCGCCACGTTTTCCAGGGCGGTGAGCCGCGGTAATAAATTGAATTGCTGGAATACAAAACCTATTTCTTTATTGCGTACGTCTGCCAGGTCGTTGTCGGGCATGCGGCTTACGTCTTTCCCGTTGAGGATGTATTTGCCACCGGTGGGAGAGTCGAGGCAGCCGAGGATGTTCATAAGCGTTGATTTGCCCGAGCCGCTGGGTCCCATGAGCGCTACGTATTCATTTACGAAGATATCGGTGCTGATGCCTTTGAGCACCTGCAATTCCTGCCTGCCCAGGTAATAACTTTTACGGATATTTTCCAAACGGATGACAGTTTCCATAATGGGTTATTGGTTGAATGATTATTTCTTTATGACTTTGGGTACTTTGAAAAACTGTTCGTCGGCTGCGGGTGCATTCTTCAATCCTTCGGGGCGGGGGATGCTGCCTTTCACTTCGTCGTTCCGTAAGATGTTAAGGTTGCCGCTCATGTGCAGCAGGGGTTCAACGCCGGTGGTGTCAAGCTCGTTGAGTTTTTCCACGAAGCCGATCATGCGCTGCAATTTTTCCCTGATCTCCAGCTTTCCCTGTCCATCGAAATGCAGGCGGGAAAGATGGGCGAGTTTGTCAACCAATGCATCGTTTACTTTCATGCAACAAAAGTAAGGTTTTAGGGGCAGATGAACGGGTTTGGAATGGCTGCCCTTTGCGCTGCCGTACAAGAGGGCGACGCAACGATGATGACACTGGTTACCACTGCCCGGACCATAAAAAAATACAAGCGGGAAGGGATGAAGCGGCAACTCTTCGCTATCTTCGCCCACTTATGGAAAAGAAGAAGGAAATCGTAATGAGCGGCATCAGGCCGACCGGTTTTTTGCACCTGGGTAATTATTTTGGAGCCATCCGTAATTATGTGAAGATGCAGGAGGAATATGAATGTTATTTTATGGTAGCGGACCTGCATTCGCTAACGACGCACCCGGACACGAAGGAATTGAAACAAAATGTACACCGCGTGCTGGCGGAAAATATTGCCTGTGGACTGGATCCCGACAAGGCAGCTTTGTATTGCCAGAGCCATGTGCGGGAAACCTCGGAGTTGTATTTGTATTTGAACATGCTGGCGTATAAAGGCGAATTGGAAAAGACGCCGACCTTTAAGGATAAGGTGCGGTTGAACCCGGATAATGTAAATGCGGGCCTGCTGACCTATCCCGTACTGATGGCGGCCGATATTATGTTGCACCGAGCGCGCTATGTGCCGGTGGGGAAGGACCAGGAGCAGCACCTGGAGATCACGCGCAACTATGTGAACCGTTTCAACCAGCGTTATAGTGAAGTTTTTCCCGAGCCGCTGGCGTTTAATTTTAACCAGCAACTGGTGAAGGTGCCGAGCCTGGATGGCAGCGGGAAGATGAGCAAGAGCGAAAACCAGAACGCGACTTTGTACCTGTCGGATGAAGATGAACTGATCAGGAAAAAAGTAATGAAGGCAAAAACGGATAACGGTCCCACGGAAATGAATGCTGTAAAGCCGGAGTATATTGAAAATATTTTTGCGTTGATGAACCTGGTAAGCGGGGCGGATGTGATCAAACATTTTGAAACGGCTTACAATAATTGCAACATCCGTTATGGCGATATGAAAAAGCAACTGGCGGAGGATATGGTAAATTTCATAGCACCGATACGGGAGAAAGTAAACGCTATTTTAGGTGATGAAAAATACCTGAAGCAAGTAATGGAGAAAGGCGCTGAAAAGGCCAATACCAGTGCGCATGCTACGATGAAGGAAGTGCGTAAAGCCATGGGATTGAACTATTTTTTATAAAAGCGGTTCACATCGATAAATAATCAAAAAAGAATGTATAAATTGACCGTCTTCCGAAGGGCGGCAACCTATTTCACCGGGATTCAACAGGTACTATGGCAAAGACAAAAAAACCAAAACACATTGCGGTAGCAGGCAATATTGGCGCGGGCAAAACCACTTTAACGGAAATGCTGAGCAAGCATTATAAATGGATACCTCAGTTTGAAGACGTGGATCACAATCCTTACCTGAATGATTTTTATGAAGATATGCCGCGGTGGAGTTTTAATTTGCAGATTTACTTTTTGAACAGCCGGCTGAACCAGTTGCTGGAGATACATAGAGGAACCGAAACCGTGATACAGGACCGCACGATCTATGAAGATGCGAATATTTTTGCGCCCAACCTGCACGACATGGGGTTGATGGGCAAAAGGGATTTTGATAACTACTACAAATTTTTTGAAACGTTGAAAACGATGGTGCAGCCGCCGGACCTGTTGATTTACCTGCGGGCTTCGGTACCTACCTTAGTGGCTCAGATACAGAAGCGCGGGCGGGAATATGAGGAAAACATCCGCCTTGATTATTTAAAAAAGCTGAACGAGTTTTACAATAACTGGATCGATAATTACAAGGAAGGCCCGTTGCTGATCATTGATGCGGATACGAACAAATTCGCGGAGAACGAGGAGCATTTGGGGCAGATCATTAATAAGATTGATTCTACGTTGTTTGGACTCTTCTAATTGAATATGGAATAGGTAATATTTAATATTTCCTCCAGTTTAAGGAAGTTTGCTAACCCCTAAACCGTCTAAACTTCTAAACGAAAGCGAAAGCGCTAGTCGATCAGCGAATTCTTCATCGCATAAAATACCAATCCCACGGAGTTTTTTACACCGAATCTTTCCATTAAGCGGTCTTTGATGGCTTCTACGGTGCGGGCGCTGATGTCCATTTTAGCGGCAATTTCAGCGGCGGTAAATTCCATGCATACGAGTGTGAGTACTTCTTTTTCCCTTTCGCTTAATACGATTTCGGTGGTGAGGGTTGGATTGAATTTTTGCTTGGAATAGTTCTTTTTGATGAGCACTTTGTTCACAAAAGGGTTGAGGTAGAAACCGGTGCGCATTACATCCATGATGGCGCGTTTGATCTCTGATGGTTCGGTGCTTTTGAGGAGGTAGCCTGCGGCGCCGCAATCCATGAGGTGGCCGACAAAGCGTTCGTCTTCATACATGGTGAGAATGATGACGCGGATGTTGGGGTAATTTTTTGTGATGAGTTTGGTGGTATCGATGCCGTCGCGGATGGGCATTTTAAGATCGCAAAGGATTACTTCGGGTTGAAATTCAGGTATTTTGGCCAGGAGATCGTCGCCATTATCAGCTTCCATTACGAATTTAATATTGGTGTACGATCGCATGGAAAGAATCACTCCTTTCCTGAAAATTTTGTGATCGTCGGCAATGGCTACTTTAATTTCGTTCATAATTGGGTGCTGGCATAAAAGTACAAAAAGGAATACTCAATAGAAAATATGTTTTAACATTTACAACACAGGTTTCAACAGGCGATTGGTAGTAGGGCTGTTTGCTAGATGGCCGGTTCCCTGGGTATTTCCAGTGTAACCTTATAATAGGTGTGGCTCGGATCGATTTCAAAAAATATTCTTCCTTTGAGAACGCGGATGCGGCTGGCAATATTTTTCAAGCCGAGTCCCAGGGTACTTTGATTGAGTTTTTCAAAATCTGCCTGTACAATACCGGTTCCATCGTGGTGGATGCGGAAGTACATGTTGTTGCCGCTGATGTTTTGCGTAAGGTGGATAAATCCTGAATTGCTGTGTTTGAGGATGTTATTAACGAGTTCCTGCAGGATGCGGAATACGAGTAATTCCTGTTCTACTTTAAGGCGGATACGGTAGTCGTGAAACCTGGCGCTGGCATTGAGGCTGCCGCTGGCGCCGATCTTTTGAAAGAGATCGGTGGCTGCGCTTTCCAATCCGAAATTTTTAAGGGTTGGCGGCATGAGGCTGTGGCTGATGTTGCGGATCAGGAGTATGGCGTCGTCGAGTATTTGTTTGGCGCTGTAAATGCTTTGTAGTTGCTGGCTTTTTTCCTGGTTGACGAGGTTTTCGTTCAGGTACAACCTTGCTGTGGCGAGCAGTGGTCCGGCGTCGTCGTGCAAATCCGCTGCAATGCGGTTACGCTCCTCTTCCTGGAAACGTATGGAAGCGTTTAATAAGATTTGTTGTTTTTCTTCTTCGAGTTTTTTAAGTTGGGTATTGTAGCGGATTACTTTACGCTGATGAAATATTACAAATCCAACAATTGACATCGCTAAAGTTAGCATGCCTAATATCCCTAAGAACATAAAAGGAGTAATACCGGAAGATTCTGTAATTTGTAAAAAGAACATTTTTTGAATCGCTAATAATTTGTGGATTTGAAAGAATCAAAGCTATCGAAATGAATACTTGGATCTTTTTTTTCAGATTCTTCTTTAATGTAAATTGAAACACAAAGTAAAATATTCTTTAAAATAGTTATAGTGCCATATATAATAGTATAATGTCGTTGAAAAATTTCATAATCGTAACTGTTTTTTGAGTATAAAAAAAGGAAAAAATTTCCGGAAAAATTTAGTATAAAAGCAGAGGATATCCAAAATACGGCCTTATGATAAATAGGTTCTGATTTTGTGTCCTTCATTACTTCAAAAAAGAAGTATGTAATAAAAATCAGTAAAACAACATATTCTACAGCGAGAGGTAGAAAAGGTAATTCTGGTTTATCAGAAACAATAAGATTGTTTATGCAAAAAATTAAAAACGGAATTATTGAAAAAAGAAGAATATTTTTTATAATCCTCTTTTTTATATGCAAGTAGAAAAAAAAGGAGAGTAGTCCATATTCGATAAAGTTATATAGTCTTACAACAAGATAATATTTTTCTTTCTCTTTATATATATAATTTAAAGAAAACGCAATTAATATTAATATTGCAATAGCTAGAGTATATAAAAAAAATACCTTCTTCTCTTTTGTATTCACTCTCTTTAAAAAAGTGAGATAAAAGATAAAAGGTAGGACTTCAGTTAAATAAGTAAGATATTTAAGATTTTGTAAAATATGTAGCTAGTTTTATCAAAAATAGCTAAAGCTTATCAAAATCAAAAATTTTAAATAACTAGCAAAACAATTCAGCAAATGCTTCAATAATGTTGATTACCATTTTAGACTAAGATTTTGTGGTTTACGATTTAATTCTGACGCAAACTTGGTCTAAATCGTAAAACTACGCAACTGATTAAATTGGTATAGCGAAACTAGTATTAGGATGAAATGCAGGCCAGTAAAGAATTTTTTAAAAAATTCACGTATTTTAACGTAGACAGATAGGGGATATTTACGAATTAAAAATAGTAAATTTACTATCCAAATATCAGTAATAATACCCACGTATTTATACTAGTAGCTGGAATTAAATGTTTTTGTTATGGCAAATTATGCTAAATAAGTTGTTGTTTAATACCACAAACAGGGTATATGATAATTGAATATTGTAACTTCAGGCTGCTTTTATACAAAATACGACCATAACACTATGAGTACTGCTGATTCTATCAAAATTGCCATTGCTGATGATCATAAAATATTCCGCGACGGCATAAAAATGGCTTTGGCTAACAAGATCAACCTGAAAATGCTTTGGGAAGCTGAAGATGGTAAGGATATGATGCACAAGATTGCTATTAAGAAACCCGAAGTATTGCTAATGGATATACGGATGCCGGAAATAGATGGCATCAATGCAATACAGTTGATACGAAAAGAATATGAAGATATAAAAATAATTGTGCTTACCATGTATGATGACCAGCAAATGATCAGCAAGATGATGGAAATGGGTGCCAATGCATACCTTACGAAAACCACGGATCCCGAAGAGATTTATGAAGCTATATTGACCTGCATGAATGATGATTTCTATTTTAATGACCTGGTTAATAAGGCCGTAATGGGCAAACTGATGCAGAAGAAAAACGTGCGACAGCATTATGGTAACAACGCACCGGTAAGTTTTAACGAAAAAGAACTCAAAATACTTCAATTGCTGGCAGAAGACAAAACCACGGAAGAAATATCAAAAATTATTTTTCTAAGTCCGAGGACTATTGAAACCATCCGCCAAAACATGAAGACAAAAGTAGATGCGAAAACTATTGGAGGATTAATTATGTATGGGATGCGTAATAAACTTATTGAATAACTAAAAAGATACGATTCCATTTTTTACTGCATATATTACCAGTCCAACCCTGCTTTTTACATCTAACTTATCAAAAAGAGTATCACGGTACCCATCAATAGCCCTCGGTGTCATTTTCATTTGATGGGCAATTTCTTTATAAGTAAGGTCTGTACTTGCAAGCTTAAGAAAATCTATTTCTACGCCTGTTAACAGCGCTTTTTCAATAGAAGACTGATCAATATGTTTTTTTTGAAAAAGGGAAGCTAGTTTCCCGGTTGCATTGTGTGAATAATAATATCCATTTTCGGCTACTGACAATAAGGCCATTTTTAATTCGGCCGGATGTATGTCTTTTTTTAGAAACCCTCTTACACCTAACTGTAGCAACCTGATCATTGCAATCTCGGAATCATACATAGTTAAAATAAGTATTTTCACCTGCGGCTGATTTGCATGCAGCCATTGCACTGTTTCATAGCCGTCCATTTTCGGCATATTTAGGTCAAGTAAGATGAGATCTGGCATATGGCCGCTGTTGATTACTCTTATAACTTCTTCACCATCACTTGCAACCCCGGAAATAATGCATTCTTCGAAAGAGTCTACTAATGCAGCCAGTGAATCACGAAGAAGGACATGATCGTCTGCAAGGAGGATATTATAACATTTTTTCTTTGTCATATAGTGGCAATTGTATTTTTATAGTTGTTCCATCTGTTTGGTTACTTTCAATCTCACATTTCCCGTTTAGTAATTTTGCACGTTTATCCATATTTATTAGTCCAATACCTTTTTTTTGTCGTGTATTACTTATAAAACCTTTACCATTATCAGATATCAAAAGGCTTACAAAATTGGGGGCATAATCAATACATATTTTAATAATATTGGCTGAGGCGTGTTTTATGATATTGGTTAGTGCCTCCTGGACGATCCTGAATAATATAAGTTCCCTTTTAGTATCTAAAAAGATAAGATCACCGCTAACGAATAAGTTTATCTTGTAAGCGCCTGTCTTTTCCATTTGTGCAACTTCGAATTCGAGTGCAGGGATCAAGCCATTGTTTAATAATATTTCTGAATTCATACTCCTGCTAATATCGCTAAGGTCTATAATTGATTCCCCGATCATTTGAATACACGACTCTACCTGTTTGACTAATTGTTCTGGTTTGCCTAAGGGTAGCGTGTTCAAATAAAGCTTGGCTAGCGTAAGCTTTTGTCCAATATTATCATGAAGCTCCCTTGATATATTTTGAAAGGTTTGTTCTTGAATTTCCAGCTGGGATTGTAAAATTTCATTATTATGAATAATTTTTAGTTGCTCCAATGATTTAAAGTATATATTCTGTTTTTGTTGGTATCTATATATTACTATTGTAATAAAAGCAACTAATAATAATATTAGAAAAGAACAAATAATAATAAAAATTAAAACATTCTCTTTCGATGTCCCTGACATAAATAAGCTTTTATGAAAAAAAAGTGCATTATAATTATAGAGATATTAGAAGAAGAAAATATGTTACTCGCTACATTTTTGGGGAATATCTCTTGAATAAAGCTATGTGAGAAGTAAAGCGGAAATGTTACAGAAGAATAAAAAAATGCTCCAGCAACAATCCAGAACGAAGCTGTTTTAATAAGATTTAAATCTGGTTTTATATTAAAGAGATTGGTGAAATAAATCATGCAAAAAATTGTTATTCCTAGATTAATTATTGCATAAGAATAAAAATTTGGAGCATAAATATTATTATAGAACATAGTAAATATGGATATAGATAGGAAGATTGTAAATAATATTTTAAGGGTATGTTTGTATGTGGTTACGATTGAAAGAAAGAATAACCCCCAAAAAACAAATTGTAAAAGCAATAGTATTTTTTGTATTAAATATTGTATTGAGAGACTATAGCAATAGAAATATTTATGAAGTATTGTATTTAAGGATATTAAAAACGCTATCAATGGGAGAGTAAAAAAAAATATAAATATTTGTCCATTACCCTTTTGATGTAAAAGAATAGAAATAACTAAAGAAATAAATATAACGATCGTTCCAGACCATATGACTATGTCAAAAAAAGTAAGCATCGAGTTAGATAATTTTTTTGTTGGATAAACACCTGTATGCTTTTATAAATATAATATGCATGACAATAATGGAAATATTTGTAAAAGCAAATACATTATTCATTAACTCGGAACTTAAATACTTCTTCAGGTAAAAATGAAAAGAATAGTGAGGGAGGGTTAAAGAACTATAAAGGAAAATTCCTGTCACAATCCAAAAAGTAGGGTCTCTTTTTAAATATAAAGTTGGTTTAGCTGAAAAGAGACTATTGTAATATATTAAGCATAAAACAGTTTTCCATAAATTAGAAATAGAATAAAAAAAGAAATTTGGATTGTTGTTTTCGTTTAGAAAGAATGACAATGTTATCAGGATTCCAATTAATAGAAATATGATCCTTAGGCTTTTTTTACTTTTGTTTTCTTTGAATTGGCTAAAAAAGAAGTAAGTCCAAAAAAGTACGTCAGCAACAAGAAAAACATCTTGAAGGAAAAATGTAAATTTAGAGTTATATATGGAAAAGTAGAGGTGAAGAAAAGCATTTATAGATATTAGTAACCCAATTAATGGTTCAAAATAGAATAACTGTAAATGCTTATAATCTGTCTTTTTCCTTACATACACAGCCATAACAAAAGAAACAAGGATTGTTAAAGACCCCAGGCAAATCACAATATCATGTAGCGTAAACATCACACCAAAGTATCTTCCTTTTCTACTTTTATGATAGTAGATTCCCCCATTTTCTTATTCTTTTTTTACTTATCTTAAGCCTGCGCCGGTGTTTTGAAGAAAAGAGAGTATCCCGGACTCCTCCATACTCGAAAAATACATCCCCAAACCCTCGTTTTCTGAGGGCTATTCCTTTATTCCATCGTAAAATCCCCATCCCGAACATAGGGTAATTACACTCGTAATATTTTTTTAAGATAATTTGAACTTGCAACCGTCGTTATAGTGACTACCGAACCTATCCTAAAAAACCACAAAATGCAGAATATGATGCCAGATGCTGATATGAAAGAACCGATCCGGGTAATCATTGCCGATGATCATGTATTGTACCGGGCAGGCGTGAAAACCGCGCTGAGCGCTAAAAAAGATGTAAAAGTAGTTGCCGAAGCCGATAACGGAATGCACCTGCTCAACATGCTCAAAATGATCCCGGCAGATGTAATTCTCCTCGACATTCAAATGCCCATCATGGATGGCATTACCACGCTCCCCGAGATTAAGAAGATTTGTCCCGATGCTAAAGTCATCATGCTCACCATGGTGGATGACAACAGCATGATCACAAAACTGATGGAACTTGGGGCCAATAGCTACCTCACAAAAACAAGTGACAGCGAGATCATCTACGAAGCCATCCGCACCTGCTTCGACCAGGAGTATTATTTCAACGCCCTTACCAACAAAGCACTCCTTAATAACCTGAAGCAGAAAAATGTGGTCACGCCGCAAAAACTCATGCAACAGGAAGCACAACTGAATGACAAGGAAACCCTGATCCTGAAACTGATGTGCGAGGAAAAAAGTACCAAGGAAATAGCCGATATGGTGGACCTGAGCCCACGCACCGTAGAAGCTATTCGCGATAAACTGAAAGTAAAAACAGGCGCCAAAAGCACCGCCGGGCTCATCATGTACGCCGTGAAGCACAATATACTCAACGAAGAGATTTAATGATAATTTTATAACTAATTACGTCCCTCCCATCGTGGAGGGATTTCTTTTTATATTGCAGCAACATGAAGTATTTTATCTACAACGGCAAAGTATATGCAGAAGATGTAATGATAGCAGGACCCGAAAGCCGGGGGCTTCGTTATGGCGACGGGTTATTTGAAACCATGCGGTATGCGAACAATAAACTTGCTTTTGCCGATGAGCATTTTTCAAGACTTTGGAAAGGCATGCAAGTGCTGGGATTTGAAATACCGAAGCATTTTAACCAGGATACACTGCAATCCATGGTCACAGAACTACTGGTGAAGAACGGGCACCAACTTTCAGCAAGGGTCCGTGTATCCGTATTCCGGGGTGATGGAGGCTTGTACGACCCGGTTAACCATCAACCCCAGTTCAGCATTCAAACCTGGGCAATGGAATCAAACCACGGGCAGTGGAACAGCAACGGGCTGGTAGTGGGCATACATGAAGGCGCAAGAAAAAGCTGCGACATTTTGTCCAACCTCAAGCACAATAATTTTTTGCCTTATATACTCGCGGCACAGGAAGCAAAGAGGTTGAAGTGGAACGATGCCATACTGCTGAACCAGCATGGCCGTATATGCGACAGCAGTATTGCTAACATTTTTTTAATAACGAACGATCTTGTCTTCACGCCCGCTCTCGAAGAAGGGTGCGTGGCCGGCGTCATGCGAAAAGCTGTCATACAGGAATTAAAATCACGTTTATATAATGTAGAAGAAAAAGCGGTAACGGTTGACGATCTTTTTTCGGCCGACGAGATTTTTTTAACCAACTCCATTCACCCCATACGCTGGGTAAAAGAAATAAAGCACGGAACTTATACTAATAACCGTACGCAAAAAATTTATTCCGAACTTGTTCAAACCATTTTATAGGCTTTTTGTTTAAAGCTAAAACCTGGCAGATGAAGGAAGTTAATATTTTCTGGTTTCGCCGTGATCTCCGGCTGGAAGACAATGCCGGGCTTTACCACGCGCTGAAAAACGATAAGCCGGTAGTACCTGTTTTTATATTTGATACGGAAATTTTGGACGAACTGGAAGATAAAGCAGATCGCCGCATCAGCTTTATACACGAAACCCTGGCAGCCATGCACGAGCAACTACAAAAGCTGGGCTCATCACTGCAGGTTTATTATGGTACGCCTTTAGATGTTTTTCAAAAGACCAGCAGAGAATATAAAGTTGGAACCGTATTTACCAACCATGATTACGAACCCTATGCAAGACAAAGGGATGAAGCAGTCAACCAATACCTGGAACAACAAGGGATAAAATTTCAAACGTATAAAGACCAGGTATTGCTCGAAAAAGAGGAAGTGTTGAAAGATGACGGAACGCCTTACACGGTATTCACGCCCTACAGCCGGAAATGGAAAGCGATACTAAGCGATTTCCATTTGAAGACTTACCCTACCAATAAATATTTTAAAAATTTTTACCAACAAAAAACTGTTGCGCTGCCATCGCTTGAAGACATCGGCTTTGAAGCAACAAAAAAAGCATTTCCTTCAAAACTTGTTAAAGAAGAGCTTATAAAAGATTACGCCAAAACACGCGATTATCCTGCAATAAAAGGAACTTCCAAAATGGGCGTACACCTGCGCTTTGGAACGGTGAGCATCCGCCAACTGGCAGCTAAAACAAAAGATCTTTCCGGCACGTATTTAAATGAACTGATCTGGCGGGAATTTTATCACATGATACTCTGGCATTTCCCGCATGTAGGAGCCGGCAAGGCCTTTCGTGAAGCCTATGATCATATTGAATGGCGGAGGGACAACGGTGAATTTGAAAAATGGTGCGAAGGACAAACAGGCTACCCGATCGTGGATGCCGGTATGCGTGAACTCAATGAAACCGGTTTCATGCACAACAGGGTGCGTATGATCGTCGCCTCTTTTCTGTCAAAACACCTGTTGCTCGACTGGCGGCTGGGAGAAGCCTATTTCGCAAAAAAATTACTGGACTTCGACCTGGCAGCTAACAACGGCGGCTGGCAATGGGCCGCGGGCAGTGGTTGCGACGCAGCCCCTTATTTCAGGATATTCAACCCTTACCTGCAAACAAAAAAGTTTGATCCCAAACTGGAGTATATAAGAAAATGGGTGCCCGAACTGGATAGCTTCGAATACCCGCCACCGATAGTAGACCATGAGTTTGCAAGGAAACGCTGCCTTGAAGTATATGGTAAAGCATTGAAAAAAACTGGCAAATAATTACACTACCCACCAATCCTGCACCGGGATATCAACTCCATTCACATCTTCATAAACATTCATCAACGTTTGAATGGCAGCCCTGCCTTCCGTTCCCAGGCCGATCGAGTAATCATTTACATACAGGTCGATGTGCTTGCGCATCACGGCTTCGCTCATCTCCTGCGAATGTTTGCGAATGTAATCGTTTAGTTCGGGATACCGGTCGAACGCATACACAATACTTTCTTTGATGAGTGCATCGATTGCTAATTGAATCGTTGGGTCTATATCCTTCTTTATTACAATGCCGCCCAACGGTATGGCGCTCCCCGTTTGCTTTTCCCAATAATCGCCGAGATCGGTTATTTTGTGCAGGCCTTTGTCAGCGTAAGTAAACCGGTTCTCATGAATGATCACGCCCAGTCCTTTTCCTTCCAGCACAAAATTTTCTATCTCATCATACCGGAGAAAAATTTTATGTTGCGCAGCCGGGTAAGCAAGGGAAAAAAGCAAATGTGCCGTGGTGTTTTTACCGGGAATGGCAACGGGGTATTGGTCAACATTTTTATTGCTCTCAACAAAGGAAGGCAAACTGATCAGTAGCGGACCAACACCTCTTCCCAATGCGCTGCCGCTGTTCAATACACGGTAATGTTGCAATACCAGCGGCAATACACCATAACTCAGTTTCGTAATGTGGAGCCTCCCTTCTATTGCCCACTGATTAAGGGTTTGCACATCTTCCAGTACAGCATCGAATTCCAACCCGCCCGTATCAATCTTTTTATTGACCAGTGCATCGAAAATAAAAGTATCGTTGGGACAGGGAGAAAAGCCCAGGGTGAATTTGTTCATGTTAAGGCATTGATGATTTGTGGCAGCGATGCGTTCAGGTTATGCACCGCTTCACGCAGTTTCCATTTCGTTTTATCTCTCTCTCCTGCAACATTGCTGATGCTTCTTAATTGTAAAAAAGGAATGTGTTGTTGCAGGCATACATAATGAAGTGCCGCACCTTCCATACTTTCCACCGCCGCACCGTATTTGTTTTCCAGTAAAGTCAGTTGCCGGAGATCATCCGTTATTTTATTTACGGTAATGCCTTTGTATTTCGGCAACGAAATCTTTTGCAGTACAGCAGATTGATTGATAAGCCACCCGTTGGTAAAAGGGAATTGATCGCGATCTGCAAAACCCATATCAAAAACTGTTTTTAAACCCCCGCTTTCTTCGATGGCCAGGTCGGCAAAACAATCGCGTTCAACAACAACCGTTTCACCCAGGGGGATCGAACCCGCAAAAGTGCCACCGATCCCCACCTGTATTACAAGATCGTATTTGTTGTTCCTCAGCCGGTCCATCAACCCGTAAACCGTTGCCGGAACACCCACGCCGGCAATGAGCGTATCTGTTGCCCCGCCTGCGTTCAGCGTTTGTTGCACCTCCATTTCTGTGGCAGACAATAACAGGATTTTCATGCGGCAAAGTTGAACCTTTTTATTGAAATGCTGTTATCCCGCTTTAGCGGTTAAATATTACCTTTGCAAAAAAAAGTGTAACATGGTTTATTTGACAAGGGTAGAGCACTTCAACGCGGCGCACAAACTCTGGAATCCGGGTTGGAGCGAAGAAAAGAACAAGGAAGTATTCGGCAAATGCGCCAACGAAAACTGGCACGGGCACAACTACGAACTGCACGTTACCATCAAAGGGGAAACGCGTACCGACACCGGTTTTATTTTTAATGCCAAGCGCCTCAGCGTGATCATCAACGAATATGTATGCGATAAGGCGGATCATAAAAACCTGAACATGGACGTAGATTTTATGAAGGATAAATTTACCACGGCTGAAAATCTTACGATCGCGATCTGGGAACAGTTGCAACCTGTATTGAAAGCGGAAGGCGTGGAATTGCACAGCGTAAAACTGTACGAAACGCCACGGATATATGTTGAGTATTTCGGATAATCTTAAATTACAACTATGGCTTATAAAAAGATTGAGCAGTACGACGAAGACGTGACTTCGGGGTTGATAAAAAACTACAGGGAAGCGATTGGCCTTTTAGGAGAAGATGCAAAACGTGAAGGATTGGAAAAAACACCGGAGCGGCTGGCCAAGGCGATGCAGTACCTTACGCAGGGTTACCAGATGGATGCCAATGCCATTTTAAATTCCGCTAAATTTCATGAAGATGTAAGCGAGATGATCATTGTAAAAGACATCGAACTGTACAGTATGTGCGAACACCACATGTTGCCGTTTTATGGTAAAGCCCACGTGGCCTATATTCCCAATGGATGGATCACCGGACTGAGCAAGGTGGCAAGGGTAGTGGATGTGTACAGCCGCCGCCTGCAGGTACAGGAAAGGCTCACCCACCAGATATTAAATTCGCTTAAAGAAACATTGAACCCGCATGGTGTAGCCGTGGTGATCGAAGCTTCTCATCTATGCATGATGATGCGCGGCGTACAGAAACAAAATTCCGTAACTACTACATCAGCATTCGATGGGGAGTTTATGAAGAATGCTACGAGGAGCGAATTTTTGAAACTGATCAGTGCAAAGCTGAATTGAAGGTTGAAGGTTGAAGGTTGAAGGTTGAAGGTTGAAGGTTGAAGGTTGAAGGTTGAAGGTTGATACTTGATACTTGATACTTGATACTTGATACTTGATACTTGAACTGGTATAAAACGCAAGATACCTGCATATTATTAAACTAATCGTTATGAAACACGCTTATGTATTTCCCGGGCAGGGCTCACAATTCAGTGGCATGGGGAAACAATTATATGAATCGAACCCGGTTGCCAAACAACTGGTGGAAGAAGCCAATGATATTTTGGGTTTCCGTCTTTCGGATATTATGTTTGAAGGAAGCGATGAAGCGTTGCGGCAAACCGATGTAACACAGCCGGCCATTTTTTTACATTCCGTGATCGCGTATAAAACGATACCCGAAGCAATGCCCGACATGGTGGCGGGACATTCATTAGGTGAATTTTCAGCCCTGGTGGCCAACAATACCTTGTCCTTTGCCGATGCTTTGAAACTGGTTTCCATCCGCGCCCGGGCCATGCAGGAAGCCTGTGCTGCACAACCTTCTACCATGGCCGCCGTGTTGGCGCTGGCAGATGAAAAAGTAGAAGCCATTTGCGCAGAAGTACAAAACGAAACAGGTGAAATTGTGGTGCCGGCCAATTATAATTGTCCGGGCCAACTCGTGATCAGCGGTTCCATCAAAGGCATCGACATTGCCTGCGAACGCATGAAAGCTGCCGGTGCAAAAAGAGCATTGGTATTACCGGTGGGTGGGGCGTTCCATTCGCCGCTGATGTTGCCTGCCAAAGAAAAATTAGCGGCCGCCATTTTATCAACTTCCTTTAACACCCCTTCCTGCCCGGTGTACCAGAACGTGGTTGCTGCAGCTGTAACCAATCCCGAAGCCATTAAGCAAAATTTGATCGATCAATTAACAGGTGCTGTTAAATGGACCCAAACCGTACACGCCATGATCGCGGATGGCGCCACCATTTTTACCGAAGCAGGCCCAGGCAAAGTGTTGCAGGGGCTGGTGCAAAAGATCAATAAGGAAATGCAGGTGGAAGGGGTGAGTTAAGGCCATTTGCTCCCGGCGATGAGCCGTATTCTTGAGCGACAACTCCAATTCCCCAGGCAATGCCTCGTATACTCCCGGCGGGCGGTCAAATACTGAATGCAATTACGAGTATTCCCCGGGAGGTAGCTCATATACTCTCAGCAATACTTCGAATACTGCTGGCGACGCCTCGTATACTCCCGGCGGGTGGTCGAATACTGAACGCAGTAGCAAATATTCTCCGGGCGCGCGCAAGTATTCTCTTCGGAGTGGCTCCAATACTCAACGAAGTAAGGAATATTCTAAACCAAGTAAGGATTATTCCCGGCGGAGTAGTTCCAATACTCAGGCGAGTAGGGAATATTCTAAACTAAGTAATGATTATTCCCTGCCAAGTAACTCCAATGCTCAGTTGAAGAAGTAATATTCTAAATCAAGTAAGGATTATTCCCGGCGGATTAATTCTAATGCTGGGTCTATTCAACAAACTGTGTTATTGGGCAACCATGTGGTTATGTGCCCGGTCACAGACCGGGAATCTTAAAACACAAGTGATCCGGATGCTGCGTTATATAGAGGAAAATTGCATGGTGGAACAATTGCGCGAATGGAGAGCGAGTGGGGCGCTTCCTTTATAATTTATAGTATTTTATCTCTTTGGTCCTTGTTGTAAATACGGCAACCAACTTTTCTTTTGTTGTTAAAGGCAACAGGTCGCCGTTTAAATATTTTACCCTGGAAATGTTCATCCCGATTGTTTTTCCCGTTAATAATATGGAGATCAACCTGTATCCAAAGAGTATGGAAAAAGCGATGATGTATTTCATCAAGTAATTTATTTCGAATAATTGTGCAATAAATTTCCTGGGCGAAAAAAAATAAAAGCCAACGATTAACACAATCTCAATTATCCAGTCCATAATATTTGTAAAGAGCCTCTGCGTGTAGGAGGCTTCAACCTCATCTGCTTTAATATCTTCGAGCAATGATTCCTGTTGTTCCATATAACCTGGCAATTCATATAATTGGTATAGCAATCCTGTATGTCCTTTAAGTTTTTTGTTGGGGTTTGGAGTGGCACTACGCTATCCGCGGGATTAGCAATTAGCGTATCAACGTAACCATGCCCTTCCGTTGTATCAACTTCCCATTGTAATCGATCGCTTCGGCCATCCAGGTATAGCTTGCCATAGCCTGTGGATTGCCGTTGCGCTTTCCATCCCAGCCCCTGCGGGCATCGCTGGTGCTGAATACAAGATTGCCCCAGCGGTCATACAAGCGAAACACGATTAGTTGCTTTGCGCCAATAGGCATTGCATGCAACACGTCATTGAGGCCGTCGTTGTTGGGCGTAAAGGCGTTGGGCACATAGATATCCGGTCCTTTATACACTTTTACGTTTACAGTATCGGAAGACTCGCAACCAATGGAGGTGTAGGCGGTAACGATGTACCGGATGTCGTTGTTGAGTACCGCAACAGGATTGGCGGAAAGTGAATTGTTTAAACCGGTTGGCGGTGACCAGGTATACCTTACGAAACCTGCACCGTTCACATCCGTAGCAAATAAATGTAAAGGTTGATTGATGGCGATGCTGGTGTCGCTGATCGTTCTTACCAGGGCAGGCCGGGTAACGGTAATGGTTATTTGATCTTTTTTCAAAGATGCGCAACCCTTTGCATCCACCACATGCAGGGAATAAGTAAAGGAGCCCGGTAATTTTTTAACTGTTGGATTGGCTGCTCTTACATCCGATAAAAAAGAAGCAGGCGACCAAAGGAAATCCACGCCACCGGAGCCATTGAGCGTGATATCGGCACCAAAACAAATGCTGCTGTCTTTGCCCGCATTGGCAATGGGTGCCGGGTTTACCCATACTGTTACGGAGTCTGTTCTTTTACAGATACCGGTTGTAGCTTCGAGGTAATATTTAACGGTGGAAACGGGCGCGGCTAAAGGATTCAGCAGCCCGGCGTTATCGAGGCCGGTTGCGGGTGTCCATATAAAACTGGTAGCATTGGAAGTAGCGGCAAGGGTTGTATTCTTTCCTTCGCAAATGGTAGGATCGGCTCCTGCATCTGCCGTTACATGGTTGTTCAACGGCACAAATACGGGTTGATTGATGCTGCAACCATTGCCATCCTTCACATGAATGGTGAAGTTGCCGGTATGAACATAAAGCAATGGGGCGGGTTGAAAATTAATGCCGTCGGCAGAAAAATTATAGCTGCCATTTCCGCCGGCAGGCGTAACCGTTATTTGGCCATCGGGATTACCGGAACAAGTTGCAGGTACAATGCCGGTACTCATCGATACATCGGGGAAAGCCTGCAAAATATTTATAACCAGGCTGTCTACACAGGTGGAAGAAAGATCGATGATCTTTACCGTGTAACTTCCAACCGGGAGGTTATTAAAAACACCACTGCTTTGCGGCGTACCATTGTTGATCGAATAGGCAACAGGGCTAAGCCAGCCTTCGCCGTCCACGATGATCTCACCTGTATTACCGTTTTTACAGTTCACATCCGTTTTCGAAATTAGTTTGATCTCTTTCCATTTGATGAAGGAAGAATCGCGTGCGTTACAGGTGCCGATGGTGCCGGTGCAATAATAGGTGGTTTCATTATTGGTGGGTGTAGCCGTGGTAGTGGCGGTGATGGTACTGCTGAGCGTGGGGTCCGCATCCCATTGGTAAGTTGTATAACCCGCAGAAGCCGTTAAGGTAACAGAACCTTTCTTACAAATATTAAGCGTGTCGGGCGTGATGCCTAAAATATCGTAATCCCTTAATTGCAAAACGGCGCTGTCGGTTGGCAGCCCGGAAGCGCAGCCGGCCAATGCATAGATCTTCAACAATTCGATGCCTTCAGGAACATTATCGATCAACGGCAACAGGTTGATCTGTACTTCATCCTGGTTGGCCGGGATGGTAACGGATGCGGGCAGGGTTTGTATGTCGATCCCGTTTTGAACGGTTCCGCCGTACGACATTGCGATCACGAGGGGGAAATTGTCTTTTTTAGGTCGCTTTATTTTTATGGAACCGGGCACGCAACCTTCTACCAAATAACTGTTGCCACTGGGATCGAGTTGCGCCAGGTTGGTGATCTTGATCGAATTTGAAGTAAGGCTTTTGGCTTCCAGGAAAACGCCGCTGTCGAGCTGGTCGTCACCCACATCGGAGATCACGAGTTTTAAATGATACACCTGGCAGGGTTGCACTTTGGCCAGGGCCGTCAGCAACCGCGTATGGCCGTCGTGCGTAAAATTGGTATTGGTTTCGTTGTCCCAGTAGTATAACTGGTTGTTCGGGCAGGCACCGCCGGGTACATCGTTTACATTGAAAATAGATACGGGGGTCAGCGTACCGGGTAAGAGCGCGATGTTGGTAAGACCAGGAAAGCCCGGGCCGGATATAAAAAATGCGAAAGCGTCATTAAAATCACATACGTAAGCGGGTGTATATTCTTCAGAACTGAAAACGTAGTTAAACTTAATACTGTCGCCCAGCGGAACGAAATCGAATTCCAGTACGCAGGCATCTTCGAGGTCTGTTTTGGGAACGCCGATCGCCGTAGCCAGGTCACCATCGCCGGGCAGGCCCCACATATTGCTTGCAATTTTCCCCGTAGCAGGTGTAATACCATTGCCATCAACGCCATTATTGCCGGTACCGGTGCCCAGTGTTTTGGCCCTGCCATTGGTGAGAACGATGCCGCTGTCGATGCCGATCTTGGTGCCGCTAAGGTTGTTGAAATGCGCGCCCATCAAGGGATTGCCGGTGAACTGTACATTGCTGATCACCACGCCATCGCCTACCAGTTTTTGTGCGAGCGCCAGTGCATTGTTTTCAGGCGTTATTACCAGTTGTGCGCGTGATGCAGCGGCAATGGCCAATACCAAAAAGAACAGGAATGCTTTTTTGCAGGAGGATCTCATGTCAGTTGAACAGTTGGTCTTATAAATATAATAATAAAATTGCGCAAATAAAAAGGCCGGGATGCTATTTCCCGGCCTAGTCTACCTGCATTTGACCCGTTATACATTTAAAGTACTCAATACCTGGTTCATACTCCGCACAGCGTCAGCGCTTTTTGCGAAAGCTGCCTGCTCTTCTTCGTTCAGTTTGTAATCGATTATTTTTTCCCAGCCGTTCCTGCCGATGATCACGGGAACGCCGATGCAGATGTCTTTCTGGCCATATTCGCCATCCAGGCTTACGCAGCAGGTGAATAATTTTTTCTCGTCGCGGATGATCGCTTCCACCAATGCCGCTCCTGCCGCACCGGGTGCATACCAGGCGCTAGTGCCGAGCAGGCCGGTGAGCGTGGCGCCGCCTACCATGGTATCGGCCGCTACTTTTTTCAGGGTTTCCGCATCCAGGTAATTGCTTACGGGTGCGCCCTGGTAAGTGGCCAGCCTGGTCAACGGGATCATGGTGGTGTCACCGTGACCGCCTACCACCAATGCCTGCAGATCGGTTGCCGGGCAGTTGAGTGCGGTGGACAAATAATATTTGAAGCGGCTGCTGTCGAGCGTGCCGCCCATGCCGATGATCCTGTTCTTGGGCAGTCCGCTTGAAGTGAGCGCCAAATAGGTCATGGTATCCATCGGGTTGCTGATCACGATGATGATGGCATTTGGCGAATGCTGCAATATGTTTTGGGTAACTGTTTTTACGATGCCCGCGTTGATGCCGATGAGTTCTTCACGCGTCATGCCCGGTTTGCGCGGGATGCCGGAAGTAATCACGGCCACATCTGTGCCGGCGGTTTTGCTGTAATCGTTGGTGCAACCGGTGATGCGGGTGTCGAAACCCAGCAGGGTAGCGGTCTGCATCATGTCGATGGCTTTTCCTTCGGCAACGCCTTCCTTGATGTCGAGCAATACCAGTTCATCGCACAATTCTTTACGGGCAATATTATCGGCGCAGGTTGCTCCTACGGCACCGGCTCCAACTACAGTTACTTTCATTGAAAAAAATATTTATGATGGAAAAATGTGATTTGCGGGGCAAAGGTAGGAAAATGCGAATTACGAGTTCGGAATTATGAGTTATGAATGTTGAGAGTTGGCAATACAGTGTTGAAGGTTGAAGGTTGAAGGTTGAAAGTTGAAAGTTGGCGGTTGGCGGTTGGCGGTTGGCGGTTGGCGGTTGGCGGTTGGCGGTTGGCGGTTGGCGGGGAAGGTTTAGCTGCGCAAGGTATAGATAAATCTACGGCGACACGGATCAGGTCCAGCAACAAGCATCAAGTATCCAGTTTCGGGATTACTTTAACGATTTGCTAGGGAAGTTCAGCATGATTTTTACGTTATCGGGCAAAACCTGTTGAGTCATGGAAAAATCGCTACAGTT
>Ga0247806_10000545_pt1 | contig 23163 bp, 19 predicted proteins | sample UWRJL059202B1_FD_179935 | JGI IMG/M metagenome (GOLD analysis project Ga0247806, IMG submission 179935) | Plant litter microbial communities from Arlington Agricultural Research Station in Wisconsin, United States - UWRJ-L059-202B-1 | ecosystem: Environmental > Terrestrial > Plant litter >... | reverse complement strand
CGATAGCGCGATCATTCGCAGGCAGCAGGCATTGGCAGGTTCGGTTAAACAGGTAAACGATAAGACCATAACCACTACGACAAAGATTAAGAAAGTCAATACCCAGGCTGATAGCTTACTGGCCTCCATACAAGCCGTACCGGCAAAATACATCACCAGGATCGACGACAAAATTTCAACCTACAGCGACCGCATCACAAGCAAAACCGAAAAAACGCTGGCCAAACTCAGCAAATGGGAAAACAAGATAAAAGGTTTGCTGGAGCAGGCCAGTCCTCAAACGGCTGCTAAATTATTTGGCCCCGGTAAAATGACCTTCAGCACGGTATTACAAAAAATCAAGGAAGGCAAGGCGGTTGCCGAAGGTTACAAGGCGAAGTACGATGCTTACCGCGACAAGCTGAACACCAGCATGGCCTACCTGGGCGAACAGAAAAGCAAGCTGGACAAGAAACTGCTGCAGCCGCTGGACAAAGCCAATGAACAACTGTCTGCACTGGAAAAAGACGTAGCCAATACCGAAGCAGTGGAAGCCTTCATCAAAGAACGGAAGAAAGAACTGATGAATGAAGCCATTAAATACATTGGCAAAAGCAAATATTTAAAGAAGATTGACAAGGAAGCTTATTACTATGTAGAAACCCTGCGCAATTACAAAGAAATTTTCAGCGACCCTCAGCAAACAGAAGAAACGGCACTGGCCATCCTCAACAAAATTCCTGCGTTTAAAAATTTCGTGGAAAGGAATAGCATGCTGGCGGGTTTGTTTCCCCGGAACGGCAACACCGGCACTTTACAGGGACTGGCCGGCTTGCAAACCAGGGCAGACATACAGGGGCTTATTCAAAGCCGCATCGCTTCCGGCGGCCCGAATGCACAGCAGCTATTGTCGCAAAACATACAGCAGGCGCAGGCGCAATTGAACCAGTTGAAAGACAAAGTGCTGAACGCGGGCGGAACGAATAGCAACGCGGAGATGCCGGACTTTAAACCCAACACTCAAAAAAGCAAAACCTTCCGGCAACGGCTGGAATACAGTTCCAATATACAGTTTACAAAACTAAATAGCCTGATGCCAGCTACCGCCGACATTGCGTTTACCATCGGCTACAAGATCAACGACAAAAGCATCATCGGCATCGGCGCCAATTACAAGGTAGGACTTGGAAAGATACAGCGCATCAGCATCAGTCACCAAGGCATCGGCTTCCGGTCGTACATCGACTGGAAACTGAAGAAGCAATTTTTTGTGAGCGGTGGTATGGAAATGAACCACTATGCGGGATTTAAAAACGTGGAACAACTGAAAACCTTCTCTGCCTGGCAAACGGCCGGACTGATCGGCATTAGTAAGAAAATAGAAGTGAAAACAAAATTTTTCAAGGGAACAAAATTACAGGTGCTGTACGATGTACTGCACCGGCAGCATATACCGGTGAGCCAGCCTTTTGTGTTCAGGGTGGGAAGGGTATTTTAAAAACGATAAAAAAAGACGGATGGGAAAATTTCATTATTGTATGATCACAATGTTACTGTTAACCAGCCAGGTTAAATCACAGAATATTGTTCAGCCACCGGGAGGCGGGGGAGGGCTCTTTAAACCAGGCAACAACCAGTTTGCCAAGATGTCGGAAATATTGCCACCGGCACCTGATGCCGCGGCAATTGCAACTTATGGAGGAATAGCGGTTGATTTAAGCAGTGGTACCATTGGAAAATCTATTGAGTTACGGCCATTCACGCATAAAGCTTTGTCGGTACCCGTTACGCTAACCTACAATTCCAACGGGATAAAAGTAAATGATTACCTTCAAGGGTTGGAATGGGCTGGAGTATATTAGCAGGAGGGCAAATATCAAGAGTTGTACATGGGGGTGATGACCTTGCATCGGAACGATATGTACCAAGCTTTAATATTCTACCTAATGATGCAGATAATCCCACCAGTACCTATGCCTGGCAATTAAAAAATAATGGACCAAGAGATTCAGAGCCTGATGCCTTCTCTTATAGTTTTGGAGGATACAGTGGAAAATTTGTTTTTGATCACCAGGGAAACATACTAAACCTTCCTGCCTCTAATTTGAAAATTGCTTATAATAATACGATCGACGACAGTTGGACTTTCTCCATCATAACACCTGATGGGATAAAATATATTTTTGGAGGCTTGGTTGCAAAGGAAGAAACAAAATTCGGTAATACCATGGCGTTCAATTCTTTTGTACCCAATGTATGGCACCTTAATAAAATTGTTCATCCATCCGGTTATTCCATTTCTTTTGTGTACGAGCGGATATTGATAAGTCCTTATTTTGTAGGGAAGAGCCAAACGCATTATAAATTATCTTACGATGCAGGTGTACCCGTATGTACAGGAAGCGGGTGGGACGATCCTGCATGTGTAGATGGCGTGATCCCGGTTGTGTATGACCAGGACATATCCATGACTTCTTACGTTTCGTTACTTAAAGAAATTAATACAACTTATGGGGCAAAAGTAACCTTCTCCTATTCTACGCAAGGGTACCCGGAAAAAATAGTTAATGATATAAAATATTATAATGAGAATGGTTTACAGGTGCAGCGGTATGCACTGGAATACCATGTTTCGCAAACTGGTAACGGGGATAATTTACCTTTTTTGAAATCTATTAAGGAATATGATGCACAGGGTAGTCTTTTGAATCCTGGTCATGCTTTTTTCTATAATAACTTAAACGCTATGCCCAACAGGATATCCTTTTCGCAGGATCACTGGGGATATTTCAACGGGAAGTTTAACCAAACATTGGTTGCCAGGCCGGAAGATGAAGAACTCGCCTTTCAATTCCCGCTATCTACTGCTAACCGGGAGCCAGACCCACTATACGCTATTAATGGTTTGATGTCGAAAATTGTATATCCAACGGGAGGAAATGATACGATTTACTATGAACCCAATATAGTGATACGTGCAAAAGATATGAATCCCTATGACGAAAAGTACCAGTCGATTATTGGCACCGGAACAACTTATGTTGAAACTGCAGGCGTTAATTTTTCAATAACGTATGAGAACAAAGTGAAGGTAGTAATGAAATGCGATTACCTGGGCACTTCAGGCTTCGACCCATTGCATGATAAAGGGAGGATAAGGGTTGTGGACCTGGCCACCAATGCCGATATTTTCGACAGGTATTTTGTACCCAACAGTGGTGTATCAACCGAATTTCCCATGCTCCCTCCCGGCAATTATAAATTATATGCTTCTGCAAGAGGACAGGATGTGAGAATTGATGGGAAGCTGACTCATAGAACCGGCACTGCTCCAAGTATGCAGGATGTAGATGTAATTGTAGGTGGCATGAGGGTAAAAAAAACAATAACTGCTGATGTATTCGTAAACAAGCCTGTTGTAAAAAGGTATTACTATGGCACCATGGCTAATTTAAATGTTTCATCTGCCTCAAATGTTCCCATACCCCGGTACTATACGCCATTTAACTATACCGTTGGATTTACAAGTGCAGCAAATTGTTACCTGGTTACAAAAACCTATGCACACAAAGCCCTGCATTTTGCTTCCCTGAATAAAAGCTACCTGTATAATGGTCGATTGGTAGCTTACCAAACGGTTATAGAAAGCATTGGCGGTGATAATTTTGAAAATGGTGCCATAGAACATAAATTCCATAACGTAAATGATCTTGCAGCCCAACCCATCAGGGGGTGGGTGAATATGGAAGCGCCGGTAACCAATACTTCTTACATGAGTAAGGGAGAAGTTGAAACAAACGTGTATTCAAAAAAATCAGGCGCGCTTGTTTTGTTGAGTACCAAGCTTGCAGATGTAACAATTGATACAAGAAAATTCAAAGAGCTTTCCTGCATGAGTGTTCACCAGGCAGGTGCGCTCATCTGCTCCATGTGGTCGGGTACCACATTGGTAGGGCCTGATCCTTTGCATCACCAGATTTTTCACATCAGCAAATATTACCTTACTTCTGCCTGGAAATACTTGTCCAAAGAAACGCTGAAGCAATATGATGAGAATGGCTTGAACCCAATTACTAAAATAACGGATTATTTATATGATGATGACAGGAACCTGATGCTGAGCAGGACAGAAACGACCGATAGCAAAGGCGATATTGTAAAAACACAAACAAAATATCCCCATGATTTTGCATTAACCGGGAATGTGTATGAGGACATGGTGAATAAAAATATCATAGCAAATCCTGTAGAGGTTAACGTGTCGAAGAACAACCAGCTATTGTTGACAACAAAAACCAACTATGCGAATAACTGGTTTACCGATAAGCATTTGATTGCGATTAATAATGTGGAAGTGCAAAAGAATGGTTTTAACAATGAAGAAAGATTTAAATATTACGAGTATGATACGTATGGTAACCCAATTTCTTTATCCAAAACCAATGACGCTCTTCAATCTGTGATCTGGGATTATAACAGTAACCATCCTGTGGCTAAAGTAATAAATGCAGATAATGCATCCATAGCTTATACTTCGTTTGAAGCAGATGGTCATGGTAATTTTACTTTCAGTGGTTCGGCAACAACGGATGTTAACGCGCCTACGGGTAAAAAAGTGTATTCACTTTCCGGCGGTACTATTTACAAAACTGTTGATGCAGGCAAAACCTATACAGTTAGTTTTTGGGCTACAGGTACGGTTACCGTTTCAGGTGGAACGCTGATTCGTACCGGGAAAACATTACTGGGTTATACCTATTATGAATATACGGTAAGCAGTACCTCTTTACTATCACTCAGCGGTTCTGCACTTATTGATGAAATAAGGCTGTACCCGCTCAATGCAGCCATGAGCACTTATACGTATGATCCTGGTGTTGGGGCAACGAGTAGTACAGATGAAAACAACCACCTTACTTATTATGAATACGATGGGTTTAACCGGTTGATGATCCTGCGCAATGAAGACAGGAACATCCTGAAGCAGTACGAATATAAATACCAGAATTACGGGGTGAATCCAATCTGGCAGGCTACCGGAACAACGAGGTGTAAACCCTGCCCGCAAAACAATGCTTACATCACGAACATCCTGCAGCAGGAAGAAAAAGATATCAATACAGAAAGCCCTACTTATAATCAAATACGATGGGTAGATAATGGCTTAAGCCTGGCCTGCGATGTAAATGCCGATTGGCAAAATATAAGCCCTGCGGTGATCCGTTGTAAAACGAACGGCGCGAATGAAAATACGGGAGAGCAGGAACAGCAGCAAATGGATATGAACCCCTGCCACGGTACGTATGGACAAACCAGGTGGGTAAGTATTGGCATTAACACTACAGCCTGCCCGATCCCGGCGCCCGGTTGCAACTCCGGCAATTGTTCCGGCATGGATAAAAAATGCATCAATGGTGTTTGTGAAACCGGTGTAAAAACCTGTAAATATTCAACCTGGAATGCAGGTGCCCAAAAATACAATACTTATTTCTGGTACGTTTGGAGTAACGGCAGCCACAGTACTACCTGGGTAGAACTTACTTCTACTGCCTGTGGCGCTGTTGATCAAGAATAAAACTTATTAAAATGAAAATATTATTTATCAGCCTTTTGTTTGCTTCGGGATTCTTTGTATCCAGCATTTATGATTACCACTATTCAGACCAAAACGGGAACGAGGTTTACCTTTCCCAATACAGTGGGAAAAAAATGCTCATTGTAAACATTGCTTCCGAAAGCGAATTTGCAGCCGTACAGATACCACAGTTGCAGGAACTATCGCAACAATTTGCCGACAGCCTGGTGGTCATTGCATTTCCTTCAAACGACTTTGGGAACGAGCCCCGGAACAACAATGACATCAGGTTGTTGCTGGAACATACTTATCATGTAACCTTCCCGGTTGCAAAAAAAACGGGAGTAAAAGACAGTACAGGTAATGCTCACCCCGTATATGAATGGCTACAGGATGAGTCTGAAAACGGGTCGTCCCGGGTAAAAGTAAAAAGGGATTTCCAGAAATACCTGTTCGGCAGGGACGGGAAACTGGAGGGGTTATTTTCTGCCCGGATGAACCCGATGGACAGCGCCATTATAAACGCAATTGCGCAGTAATTGTATAAACGATTAGTAACATTCTTATGATGATGAAAAAGACATTGATATTAGTGCAGGCACTTATTGTTGGTTCGGTATTGTACGCACAAACACCGGAGCCGGTACCGGCAGCTTATGCATTCCCGCTCAAGCAAACCTTTGTGCGGTTGTGGCAACCTGTTTCGCCTATAACGAATAGCTCCCTGGTGCCGGGCAAACCGGTGGAAGAAGTATTGACTTCTACACAGTATTTTGATGGATTGGGCCGTAAACTGCAATCGGTAGAAAAACAAATATCCCCGCAGAAGAAAGACCAGGTGAAGGGCATTGTGTATGATGAATATGGCCGGGAAGCCTATAGTTACCTGCCTTTCATAGCAACCGGCAGTTCCGTTGATGACGGGGAATTTAAGTACAATCCTTTTCAGCAACAGGAAGCGTTTATGAACCAACGCTTTCCTTTGAATGCCGAAACCTTTTTTTATGGTCAAACAATGTACGAGGCTTCTCCTGTGAACAGGGTTAAAAAAGTATTACCGGAAGGATCGAGTTGGGTAGGCAGTAACCGGGGCATAAGCACGCAGTATCTGAACAATACCCTTGCCGATGATATTAAAACCTGGGCCGTTAATAGTGGTCTTCCAGTTATGAACGGGGTATACGCGGCGGGTACCCTAACCAAAGTGGTTAAAACGGATGAACATAATATTCAAACAATTGAATTTACAGATATAGAAGACAAAGTTATACTGCAAAAAGTTCAGTTGACTGCGAATCCACAGAACGGTTATAGTGACTGGTTGTGTACTTACTATGTATATGATGCCTACGAACAGTTGAGGTTTGTGCTGCAGCCGCAGGCTGTTTCAAAGTTATCTTCTCCTGGTATTAACTGGGTTGTGTCGGCCGGTATCCTGGAGGAACTTTGCTTTAGCTATGATTACGATTCCAAAGGAAGGTTGATATCAAAAAAAATCCCCGGTGCGGGGGTTCAGTTAATGGTATATGATTCAAGGGACAGGCTGATTATGTCCCAGGATGGCAATTTAAGGGCAGCCAATAAATGGATGGTTACAAAATATGATCTACTGAGCAGGCCATATATTAACGGGCTTTGGACCAGTGCCGATAACCGGGACTTTCATGCCAGCCAGGCCTGGAATAGTACGGCCTACCCTGTTACCACAACGGGTTTTGAATTATTAACGGAATCCTATTATGATAATTACAATTGGGTGGCGGGAACAGGATCTTTACTTTCAGCAACAATCGACGCGACCAACCTGAACAATAGCAATTATTTTATTACAACTTATGACAACAGCCCTTTATTTGCACTACCCCTGGTTGCAGATTACGGAACAAGGGGAAAGCTCACGGGGAGTAAAACACGTATATTAAATACAAACCAGTTTTTATATACGGTTACCTTTTATGACAAAGACGGAAGGGTAATCCAGTCGCAAAACATGAATATTGCCGGTGGCAAAGACATTAAAACCTTGCAATACGATTTTAGCGGCAAAGTACTCCGGTCATTCGTACAACACCAGTTACCGGGTTCAAATCCCCAGTCTCATACTATTTTAACAAAGGTAAACTACGACCATGGCGGGAGGATCTTAAATGTAAAGAAAACCATTAGTAGCACGATCAATGGAACTACCCTGGCAATTGCTGAAAAAACCATCGTGGAGAACAGCTATGACGAACTTAGTTTTTTAAAAAGTAAGAAAGTGGGCACCAAACCCGGAACATCTGCAGAATTGGAAAGCCTTACTTATGATTATAATATCCGTGGCTGGCTGCTGGGCGCGAACCGGGATTATGCAAAAGACGCACACAATAACAATTATTTTGGTTTCGACCTGGGGTACGACAAAGCGGCGAATGGTATTATCGGCAACCAGTTGTACGCCAATCCCCAGTACACTGGGAATATTGAAGGCATGGTTTGGAAAAGCAGGGGCGATGGTGAAAAAAGAAAATACGATTTTACCTACGATGCCGCCGACCGGCTTAGAGAGGCAGATTTTAATCAATACACCGGCGGCAATTTTAATAAAACGGCACAGGTGGATTTTAGTGTAAACGGGCTTGCTTATGATGCCAATGGGAATATTCTTTCGATCAATAAAAAAGGACTTTTGCTGACCAGCAGTAATTATATAGACCAGTTAAGCTATAATTATTATGATGGTGGTAACAAGCTGAAAAATGTGATCGATGGTTCGAACGATCCTAATACAAAACTCGGGGATTTCAGGACTTCGATATTACACCCCGATGCGGGCGCCAAAACATCCAGCACCATAGATTATACCTACGATGCCAATGGCAACCTGGAAAAAGACCTCAATAAGGATATAGGTACCGCTAATTCAGGAGGTATAATTTACAATCACCTCAATCTTCCACAAAGCATCACATTACGAAAAGCAGGCTTGGGCAACCCGGCAAAAGGCATGATCACTTATCTGTATGATGCGGCAGGAAATAAACTAAAAAAAGAAACGCTGGAATATGATGTGAACAGCAAAGCGGTTACCAGCACCACTACCTACATCGATGGCTTTATATATGAAAGTAAAGCAACCAGCCCGGCCAATAACCCCAGTGATGACTATACGGATGTGTTGCAATTCATATCGCATGAAGAGGGCAGGATACGCTTCAAGCCCGGGGTAAGCGGTACGCCTCCTTCTTTCGAGTATGATTATTTTATAAAAGATCACCTGGGCAATGTACGCATGGTATTAACGGAGGAGCAGCGACAGGACGTTTATCCCGCGGCCACATTGGAAAATACAACCTATAACGGTGGAACGGCTGTATCTGTAGAAAATGGCTATTATACAATAGATGCGGGCAATATAAAAACCAAATCGGCAGCCCATATACAAACCGATTATACCAACAACAATGGTAACCCGCCTTATAACAACAATCCTTACAGCAATACAGCGGCCAACAGCGATAAGGTTTACCAGTTGAATGCAAATAACAATCGTACCGGCCTCGGCATTGTACTGAAAGTGATGAGCGGCGATAAGGTGAATGTATTCGGGAAAAGTTATTACGAAACGCCTATAGGAGGTTATACCAATAGCACCAATCCTTTATACGTTTCGGATATATTGGGAGCTTTTACCAGCAATTCTATTATAGCCGGTAAAGGAGTAACTGCGGGGCAGATAGCCGCTACACCCAACTTCCCGGTAAGCGTGTTGGGATTACTGGGCAACCAGCCCAACCAAACTGCTTCTACCCCAAGAGCATCTATAAATTGGATCATACTGGATGAACAGTTTAAATATGTTGGTGGCGGCTTTGATGCAACAGGCAATTCGGGTACCATCAAAGAACATAACCTGGCTACGTTGCCAACCATCGATATTCCTAAAAATGGGTATATTTATGTATACTGTAGCAATGAAAGCCAGTACAATGTGTTCTTTGATAATTTACAGTTGATCCATACCCGGGGCTCTATATTGGAAGAAACTCATTATTACCCATTTGGATTGGTAATGGCAGGCATAAGTTCAAAGGCGGCTGGAAAAATGGGGAACGATAAAAAGTACAATGGGAAATACCTGGAGCGCAATGAATTTGCTGATGGTAACGGGCTTGAATGGTATGATTATGGTTTCAGGGAATACGACGCACAGATTAGCCGGTTTTTTCGTGTAGACCCGATCAGTGAGCAATTTTATTACTTAACGCCTTACCAGTATGCTTCAAACGATCCTGTTGGTAATGTGGATATAGACGGGCTTGAGGGTGCCAATTTCCAGGCAGCTTGGAATTGGTTGTTCAAAAAAACGCTCGATAATCCAACTGGTAAAGCCGCTTATGTTTCGGCTGCTTTAGTTGGCGTTGGACAATCTTTGAAAAAAACGGTTGATGGTTTGGCGTATGCAGTGACTAATCCTGGTAAAACAATAGTAGGGATAGCAAAATTGACGACATCTACAGGGCAGGCTGAACTGTCGATACAAATGGCTAAGGGCCTCAACAAAAAGCTTGATGATTTTAAAAATGGCGATAACTTAGAAAGAACCGTAATGACATCTGAATTTATTATGGATGCGTTACAAGCTATTTTTACCACAAAAGGGGTAGGAGCATTTACGAAGGTTGGCACAGCGTCAAAAGTTGCAACTGCGACGAAAGTAGCTAAAGCGGGAAGCAATATTGCATTAGGTGTAAGAGAGAATCTTGTAGGATTTGCAAAAAGAGTTGGAGGTAGTACATGGGAAGCATGGGGGAGTAAAAACTTTCAGGCTCAATTTTTAGAAACAATAAATAATCCAGCAAATAAAATACACTTTAATCTTGATGGAGTGGGTAACGTTTGGAAAGCGGTCAGTGATGGCGCTAAAGGATTTGGAAAAAGTCAACATGTCACAAGTTGGGAACTTCATCAAATATATTCTAATCCTGATGTATTAAAAAGAACAACATTTTATCAAGGGGGAAAAGTAGTGCCAAATCCATTTTAAAAAAGAATGTTATGAGTAAGGAAATTTTTAATTCTGACAACTATTTTACTGTTTTTGATTATTTTATTAGCCATGGACAGTTATTAATTAGATCGAAAAAAGGAGATGATCAAAAATATAATATTGATATCATTTTCTTTGACACAACCTTTCTACAGCTGTTTACATTTTTGCATGGTTTGACAATAAGGATAGTTGACAAAGATAATCTCAGTAAATATGATTCTGTTAATAAATATCTCGAATATGATAATAGTAATTTGTTTGAAATAATAAGTGGCAATGAAAAATATTACATAGCGGCATCTTTTGTTAAGGTTTTTGAAAATGAATTAGAATTTAATGAAACAAGCTTAGGTATGCTTCATATTGGTAGAGAGAAGGAAATAGCAGGAAGTCGCTAAAGGGGAAACGTAGCTAACCTAAATTTTACTGATTCATTTTTAAAATTACATTATGACCTTTCCCACTTTAAAGGAAAATCAATTTGCTGTAGTAATGGCAGACGGTTATACAGGGATTGTTTTAAATGTAGATAATACTATTTATGAAAACAATACTGCTGCTAATATTTATTTTGTTTTTGAAGATATAGAGTCTGCAAAGGAATTCATTAAAAACTACGGCTCACTACATGAAAAAAATGAATTTATAATTTATAACCATAAACAAGAAATGGTGGGATTTACAAAAAGCAGGATATGGAAATAATTGGTCCCGATTTTAGTGGTTGAAGTTTCATTTTCCAGAGAAAACAATAGCCTGGAATATTGATAAGAAGTTACCACTTCCAGTTTATGCACTCATTGAAAATTAAATGAAGTTTTATAATAGAATAATAAGTAAAGAAATCAGCCTTTTTTGTATTGATGATTTTGATGTTAAACAATGGTACGACATAAGTCAGCTAAAAAATGTTTACAAATGCTTGTTTAGGGAAAATGATGTGCTTTTTTCTCTTTTAGACGGGAAGAAAATTTGACTGACGATACGGAATTAATACAATTAAGAGAGAAAGTAATCAAAACATTTAACGCAGAAGGGGAGTTTGTCGTTTTAAACAAATTAGATACTGCTCGTTTTGATAGTGTCGCCAGGATCAATGTTAAAGAATCTACCTTTAATTTCCTGTTTGACATTTGGAACTATTTTTATAGCTCCACATTTTTTATTCCGGCAAGAGAATTTACTTTTTCTGACTATATTAGTTTTCAGCAAAGTATAAAATTTCAAGATAAATGGGGAGAAAAATTGTTACAAAGAAAATCCACTGCATTCGAATGTATAAAGGGATTAGGAGGAGATAACCTGATCATAAGTTATCAAAATGATTTTTTGCTTCCTGATTTAAAAAAAGTAGCGTTAAGTACCCCAGATGTTGATGAACTGTTTAGGTAGTTTTGGCAGGTATTACCCTAAATCTCGCCAATAGTTAATTTTATTTTGATTAATATATACGTACATGCTGCGGGCATCGGTAAATTGGATCATACTGTATGGGATTTTGAAAAGAATTGTATGCCTAAAATAAGCTCAAAATATATTGGGTCTGTTGTTTTAATCCCTCTCTCCGATAATACTTATTGCTATGCCAGTATCTTAGAGGGTCTGAGTTTTGCCTTTTATGATTACAGAACTGACTTTAAGGACAAGGATATTGGTAAGATAACATCAACAGACATTTTATTTGTCGCATTGGTACATTTTAAAGTGCTCAATCAAAGTAATTGGGAAATAGTTGGGAAAAAAGAACTTGATAGTAGGCATAAAAAAATGCCGGTTTTTTATCACCCCGATATTATGAATGCTGAAATATATGATTACACTTTAAAAAAACTCAAAGAAACCCTTATTTATAAAACTTATGAGAAAAGAGGAATGCAGGATGGGAGCATTTATTCCGCATCTCATATAATAGACAGGCTTGAAGATTATTATGCCGGCAGGGATTACAACGGAATTCTTCAACTTATAGTGATGGTTGAAAATTTTAAAGCAAAGAATAATAAGTAGCTTGGATTTTTAAATTTTCTTGTATTGTCTACTTAATAGGTATTTATGCAAGCTTATCAAATCCAGCCGTACGTTTTGAGGAAGAAACGCATTACTATTTTGGTTTAACAATGTCAGGGATAATCAGTAAAGAAGCTGCTTTACACCAGTGAAGCCTTCTTCCGCAGTTCAAGTAGAATCTATGTTAAATATTAATCAGTATGGTAATGCAGGTACACATGTAGTTCCTGTAACTATAAAAGCTGGGACGCAATTTGCTTATGGAAATGTAGCCGGAGGAACAGGAACCCAAATTTTTATCCAAGGACAATCAAGCAATCTTATTTACCAAACTTCTAAGATAGAAACTTTAAAATAAAAATGAAATTAATAGACTTACAAATTAAGCAAAGTTTAATATTCGAAAACAGGTTATTTTTGCTTTTACAAGTATCTGAAAATCAGCTGCTTCCAAAAGATAGTATTGCAAATGTGTTAGCATTAGATGCTAATAATGATATTATTTGGACTATTGAACCACCAACTACTTACTATGATTATTATTCGAGGATATTTATTGAGGATAATGAACTTTATGCAAATACTAGCATTGGCCAATTGCATCATATAAACAAAGAAACTGGGAGAGTTCTAAGTTCAAGAATGATAAAGTAGCTGAACAAAATCTACGGATTATTAACAAGTTCTACTTAATTCCCTTTGATTCATCATCTTCTACGATTACCTTTTCTAAAAAAGTAAGCTTAGTGTACTGCAGCAATGAAAGCCAGTACAATGTGTTCTTTGATAATTTACAGTTGATACATACGAGAGGGCAGCTAATGGAAGAAACGCATTACTATCCTTTTGGATTGACGATGGCGGGGATTAGCTCTAAAAGCATAGGGTCGATAGAAAATAAAATGAAATACAATGGTTACGAATTAAACAAGGATTTTGATATAAATTTCAATGAAAGTTTTTACCGCTTACACGATCCGCAATTAGGAAGGTTTTGGCAAGCTGATCCTAGACCCAATATGTTTGAAAGCCTGTATGCTGCAATGGGCAATAATCCTGCTTTAAATTATGATGTTTTGGGAGATTCTGCCGGTCCAAAATCGGGCTTCAATTTCTCTGCTGTCAAGCTACCAAAATATGAATACGAGGATTATGGGCAAGGAAAATTATTCAATCTTTTAGCAAACGCTAATGCCATCGGCAGCAACGCAGGAATTAATATTTGGAATGGTACTGTTGGATTAGCCGAAGATGCTACTAATGTAGCATTCAGCTCGGCGGGAAGGCAGGAAGTGCTGATGCGGTATGCTACTGGTATTTATGAAGCTTTAATGGTAAGTTCCGGGATAGAAGGCAAGATAGCTAGCGGGGTAATTACTCCCGGCAGCGTATGGAATAGTGTGAAATATTTATTTACAACACCCCAGGGCATGGAGCAGGTATCTACTTTAGTAGCAGGACTTGCTTTGCCGGGAGGAGCAAAAACATTATTGCGAAAGCTTTCTCCTGAATTAAGAGTTGTGGTGGAAGCATTGGTAGGTGGTAGTAGAGAAAAGGCTGCCGCTAAGGGAGGAACTAATGCATTCACCCATAATTATAAATATGCTGATAGAGTTAGAGTGAGAGGAGTGCAAGACCCTGTTAGCCATAACTTTCCATATAGTTTCGATGATGCGATATTGTCAACCAAACCAATTCTTAAAGAGAATGGATATAAAATATTCCAACAATCAGGAACAATGAATGGTAAGAATGGGGTTTTTGAAATAGGACTTACTAAAGACGGTATAATTGACCATAGATTTTTCAGACCTACTAAATAGTCATGCAATGAAATACTTAATTATAGATGCTGCATTAAGTGGCACAGGAATTAGAGATAAGTACGCAGGTGGCTATATTGCCCCTAATGACTTAGGTTTAAGTTTTGCAATTAAGCAAAGATTAAATGAGTGGTTGTCAAAATATGAAAACGAGCATTACAATGGCTATACTAATGATAAAATTATTAATGAACTTGACCAAGAAGGGAAAGAAATAGCTTTAATGATTAAAAATGAATTGTCGGAAGTAAAAATAGAATACTTTTCTGATGCATTATTGACAGGTGAGATAATATAAAGCGAAACCGAATGTATAAAGGATTAGGAGGAGATAACTTAATCATAAGTTATCAAAATGATTTTTTGCTTCCTGATTTAAAAAAAGCTGCGTTAAGTACTCCAGATATTGATGAACTGTTTAGGTAGTTGCGGCAGGAATTGCCCTTAATCTCGCCAATAGTTAATTTTATTTTGATTAATGTATACTTATATGCTGCGGGCATCGGTAAATTGGATCATCCTGTATAGGATTTTGAAAACAATTATGTGCCTAAAATAAGTTCAAAATATATTAGGTCTGTTATTTAATCCCTCTCTCCAATAATTTATTGCTATGCCTGTATCTTAGAGGCTCGAGTTTTGCCTTTTATGATTACAGAACTAACTTTAAAGACAGGGATATTGGTTTATTATCTACCTAATAGATATTTATGCAAGCTTATCAAATCCAGCCGTACGTTTTGAGGGAAGAAACGCATTACTATTTTGGTTTAACAATGGCAGGAATAAGCAGTAAGGACGCTGCCTTACACCAGAGAAGCCTTCTTCCGCAGTTCAAGCTGGATCAATGCTAATATTTATGGGTAAGATAGTCGAAGGATTCAAGTAGTTCTTGTAATAATTAAAACTGGGATGCATTCGCATACGGAAATGTAGCCGGAGGAACAGGAATTCAAATCTTTATTCAAGGCCAGTCCAAAAGCATTTTTTATCAAACAAGTAAACCAGAAGTTTTAAAATAATGGAATACCTGGGCATTAAAATAAAGCAAGAAATAGAGTGTAAAAACAAACTCATCATATTGTTAGAGATAGCAGACGATCAGTTGTTACCAAAAGATAGTATTGCAAATGTAATAGCAGTAGATTTGAACAAAAAAATTCTTTGGAGAATAGAACACCCTACTACCAAGCATGATTTTTATGAAAAAATTTTTTTCACTGGGAAAGAATTTTATGCCTTTACTGGCGGAGGGCAACTACATCATATTGATGAAGAAACCGGAAAAATCATTAGTTCCAAAATGATTAAGTAATCTTACAGTAGAGTTTGAATTTAATATTACATATCTTAATTATCTGTTTGGAATTGTCTTCAGCTGTGGGGTTAAAGGTTATGAGTAAAGTCAAAAAAATGAATAAATTTTGTTGTGATAAATTCAAAAGCAGGGCAGACCTGGCAAATTGCCGATAACTTCACAAATGAGATTTAATACTACCGGCTCAATAGTTAATGATGTAATATCTTTCTTTACCGTAAGCATAAATTTATAACGATCTTCATAATCGTATGAATTTTGTTCCAGCTTGATAGCAGTGCCGAACACAGCATACCCTTCGTGGATTATTTGTGTATTTCAGGATGCCGGGTCTGCGACCTTTTTTAATAACGATCAATTTTATTACCGCAAGCCCAGGTAGGCGTTGTTGACAACTAAAAACAGAACCCTTATTTTTACTTTTAAAAAGCATTGAACCCACCCACCGCCTACCTCCCCACCCAACTTTTCACCGGCACCCAATGGCTCACCAACCACGCCATACTGGTACAGGAAGGCCGCATCGCCGACATGGTACCCGAAACTGCAGTCTCCGGAAATTACGAACGAAAAACCTTGCCGGGCATGCTCCTCGCACCCGCATTCATCGACCTGCAGATCTATGGCGCTTATGAAAGTCTGTTCGCTGTAAACCCCGGTACCGAAGCACTTCAAAAACTGGAAGCCTATTGCAACGCAGGTGGCGCGGCTTTCTGCCTGCCCACCATTGCAACGAATACCACCGAAGTGATGTTGAAAGGAATCGATGCCATCAGGGCATACTGGAAAGCAGGCGGCACCGGTATTTTGGGTTTACATCTGGAAGGCCCGTGGATCAATAAAGAAAAACGCGGCGCACATATTGAAGCGTTGATCAAAGTACCGCAACCAGAAGAAGTAAAAGAATTATTGGAATACGGGAAAGGCGTTATCAAAATGATCACGCTGGCGCCGGAGTGTTGCCCTAAAGCCATCATCGAACTCATCCGCTCTTATGGCATCGTCATCTCCGCGGGCCACAGCAATGCAACTTATGAGCAGGCGATGGGCAGCTTCCACAATGGCATCGGTGCGGTTACGCATTTGTACAATGCCATGAGTCCGCTGCAGCACCGGGCACCCGGACTGGTGGGCGCAGCGATGGATGATGCGGCAGTAATGGTGAGCATCATCCCCGACGGCCACCATGTTGATTTTGCAGCGGTGCGCATCGCCAAAGCGGCCATCAAAGAACGGTTGTTTGCCATCACTGATGCCGTAACGGCCACCACCGAAGGCTACTATCCACACGAAAAAACCGGCGACAAATACACCAGTGACGGCATCCTCAGCGGCTCTGCGCTCGACATGGCCAAAGCCCTGCGCAACCTGGTGAACGAAGTAAAAATTGATGTGGACGAAGCCCTGCGCATGTGCAGCACTTATCCCGCCAAAGTGATCGGTTTACAAAATGAACTGGGAAAAATTGAAAAAGGCTTTAACGCGTGCTTCGTTTTGCTGAACGAAAGGCTGGAGGTGGAGGGGGTAATTAAAGAAGGCGTATTATTTAATATTTAATAGGGAATATTTAATATTGTTTTATACTGGTTGGATTATTTTTTCTTCAACACATAAAACATTAGTAAGAAGTTGAAGATAAAATGTGAGATAGTTTGGTATTGCATACTCCCCAATATTAAATATTACCTATTCCCTATTACATTCTTTCTTTAGTTGCCTGTCAAAAACAAACGTCCCCAACGGGATCAGCGCCGCAAAGAAAGCCCCAACCAGCCACAAAAATTTCTTCGGCGCTTTTAAAGCATATGCCAGGGCAAGCGTTAAATATGCAATGAATAAAAATCCATGCGCCCAGCCAATATATTTTACATACAACGGCTGAGCGAAAAAATATTTCAACGGCATCGCGATCAGCAATAAAACCAGGAAGGAAATGCCTTCGATGATACCGAGGGTGCGGAGGGAGTGGAGTAATTTTTTAATCATATTTAATAAGTAATAGGGAATATGTAATATTTTTATACACCAAGTGAAGTTTGCTTTTGAATCTACCACCCCAATGTTTTAGAAAATGTAACAGGTAATACAACGAATAATTATGTTCGCACGCTCTTCAATATTAAATATTCCCTATTCCCTATTCAATAATCAATCTCCTGTTCCACGATCGCTTCCGGTATCTCCCGCCATTCGTATTGCTGGTTGCGGAGTTGGGGGGCAAAGCCGGCTTCTTTAATGGCCTGCTGTATGGTGGTGCTGGTAAAGCGATGTGGGGCACCGGCCGCACTTACCACGTTCTCTTCGATCATGATGCTGCCAAAATCATTGGCGCCACCGTTCAGGCACAACTGCGCTACCTGCTTGCCTACCGTTAACCAACTGGCCTGTATGTTCTTTACATTCGGCAGCATGATGCGGCTGATGGCGATCATCCGGATGTATTCTTCCGCCGTGGTTAAATTATGTACACCGCGGATGCGCGTGAGCAAGGTATCCACATCCTGGAAGGTCCACGGGATAAAAGCCAGGAAACCCTTGGCCTCCGCGGGTTTTCGGCTCTGCACTTCCCTGATCTTTACCAGGTGTTCAAAACGTTCCTGCAGGGTTTCCACGTGCCCAAACATCATCGTGGCCGAAGTAGTGATGTTCAACTTGTGCGCTTCGTGCATAATGTCGAGCCATTCCTGTGCTCCACATTTACCCTTGCTGATTAAGCGCCTAACCCTGTCCGTTAGTATCTCGGCACCCGCGCCCGGCAGGCTGTCCATGCCCGCTTCTTTCAACGCCATCAACACCTCGCGGTGCGTGCTTTTTTCAAGCTTGGTGATGTGCGCGATCTCCGGGGGGCCGAGCGTATGTAATTTAATATTCGGGTAAAGGGATTTCAATTCCTTAAAAAGACCTACGTAAAACGATAAGCCCAGGCCGGGGTGGTGACCGCCCTGCAGCAGCAACTGGTCGCCGCCGTATTTGATCGTTTCTTCGATCTTGGTTTTGTAGGTTTCAATGTCGGTGATGTACGCATCGGCATGGCCGGGAATGCGGTAAAAATTACAAAACTTGCAATTGGCGATGCATACATTGGTGGTGTTTACATTCCGGTCGATCTGCCAGGTCACCTTGCCATGCGGCACCTGTTTAATGCGCAGTTCATTGGCGGTAAACATCAGGTCGGCCAACGCCGCATTTTCAAATAAAAACATGCCTTCTTCTATGCTGAGGAACTCGAAGCGAAGCGCTTTCTGCAACAGGTCGTTGATCTCCATAAATCCCGTTTAAATAATGAGATGCAAAAATACAACGTCTGAACCATGATTAGACTGATAAAACAGATTGCCCTGGTTAAACGCCTCACCCCCAACCTCCCGAAGTTAATTCGGGACAGGCTCTCTCCTGGAAGAGAGGGGAGCTAGCAATATCCGTTTTCAACTAAACCTCCTAAACCCTCTAAACTCTACCCCCTAAACTCTCTTCAACCACCCCGTAATACTCATCCTTTCCCGGTTGGCCTTCGTTACCTCGTGTTCCATTTCATCGCTTTTAAAGAATACCGCGGTTTGGGCGTGGGGCAATATGGTTTGAACGCCGCCTTCGGGGTAAAGCAATAGTTGCCCGCCATCTGCCTCCAGCCAGTTGTTGTTGAGGTAGCTGATCAGCGAAAATTTGCGGTTGTCATCTGTTTTGAACTGGTCGCGGTGGCGCCTGTAATAACTGCCTTCTTCGTATACCGCGTAATGAAACTCGTAAGCGTTGATGCCCGCATAGCAGCTTTCATTGAGGTGGCCGATGAAATCTTCCGCCAGCTGCAGGAACTCCTGCTCGAAAGCGTTGTTGTGACTTTTATCGAGCCAGTAGGTTTTATCCGTCCTCGTTTTTTGCTGCTGGTCCTTTTCATCGTTGCCAATGCCGGCCGACAGCATCAGCCCGTCTTTCTGCAATTGCACAACATTACCGTGCAACCCCGCTGATAAGGCCGGGGATAAAAATTCGCCGGTAATGCCGACATGGGTATCCAGGTAACTGTCGATCAGCCGGTCGAAGGAAGTGCTCATGCGGGGAAGATAGGCTAAAACGCTCTTAAACTTCAACTCATCCCTAATCTGCCGAAAACTTCGGGACAGGCTTTCTGCTGAAAGAGAGGGAGTTAGCAACCTCCTTATCCAAATCCGTGTAATTCGTTTAATTCGTGTATTGGCCAGCCTTTTATGCAATGCCTCTTTTCCCTGCATCCTATTTAGTTGTAAATTGTAATTGCCTGCTATGTCCAAACTCTACGCAACTATACTATTATTATTTAACCTGCATGGGCTGTCGGCGCAGGAGATATTATCCCTGCCACCTTCCAAACAACTCACCCGTTTTCCTTTCCGGCAATACAGCGGCGGCGTTATGGTGATCAAGGCGCAGTTTGGTGACCTGAAAGACAGCCTGAATTTTATCCTCGACACCGGCAGCGGTGGCATCTCCCTCGATTCCAGCACCTGCGCCGAACACGGCATCAACGTGAGGGCTTCCGATACTACCATCACCGGCATCGGCGGCGTGCGCAAAGTGGCGTTCGCCTTTAACCGTACATTACGAATGCCCGGTTTGAAAATAGACAACCTCAATTTCCACGTAAATGATTATTCCGTCCTCAGCAGCGTATATGGCGAAAAGGTAGACGGCATCATCGGCTACAGCTTTTTCAGCCGCTACATCGTACACATTAATTTCGACAGTAGCTTCATCACCGTTTTCAGCCCGGGCAAATACCGCTACCCTTACGAAGGAACCATCCTGCATCCTTCTTTTACTTCGCTGCCGATACAGTTCGTTACGGTTAAAGACAAAAGAAAACTCGGCTTTAATTTTTATTTCGATACCGGTGCCGGCCTTTGTCTTTTAATGAGTGAAAAATTTGCGCAGGACAGCAGCATCATGCTTTCGCGCCGCCGGCCCGTGGTAACGCAGGCCGAAGGCATGGGGGGCAAGTTGCAGATGCGCCTCACGGTGGTAAAGGAAGTGAAGATCGGCCCCTACCGTTTCCGCAATGTGCCTACTTATTTATACGACGATGATTTTAACGTAACCTCTTATCCCTTTACCGGTGGACTCATCGGTAACGACCTGCTGCGCCGGTTTAACCTCACGATCAACTATCCCAACCGCGAGATACACCTGGAACCGAACAGCCATTTTTTTGAACGGTTCGACTATGCTTATACCGGCCTGGGCATTTACGTGGTGGATGGAAAGATCATGGTGGAAGACGTAATTCCCGGTTCGCCGGCCGACAAGGCGCGCATTAAAGTGGGCGATGAATTGTTTGCCGTAGACAAAAACTTTTCCTACAACATACAGGCCTATAAAAACATATTGCAAACCGCCGACCAGCAGATCAAGGTCATTGTACGGCGGGATGGCAAACTGGTAGAATTGATACTCAACACAGAAAGCATCCGCTAAACCTGCACGCACGCCATTAGTAATTCGTCATTAGTAATTACTCCCGCCACCCCTACCTTTGCAGCATGATACATTTTGACAGATTTGAGCTGGCCAACGGGCTTAAAGTGATCGTGCATGAAGATAAAAGCACGCCCATGGCAGTGGTGAATGTTATTTACGACGTGGGCGCGCGCGACGAAGACCCGTCCAAAACCGGCTTCGCGCATTTGTTTGAACACCTGATGTTCGGCGGCAGCATCAACATACCTGTATACGACGAACCGCTGCAACTCGCGGGCGGTGAAAACAATGCCTTCACCACCAACGACCTCACCAACTACTATTGCCAGTTGCCCGCCGAAAATATTGAAACCGCCTTCTGGCTCGAAAGCGACCGCATGCTCTCCCTCGCCTTCAGCAAAAAAAGCCTGGAAGTGCAGCGCAAAGTAGTGTGCGAAGAGTTCAAGGAACACTACATCAACAAGCCTTACGGCGACGTATGGCACAAGATGCGCGAGATCGCCTACACCACGCATCCCTACCGCTGGATGACGATCGGCAAGGAACTGAAACACGTGGAAGATGCCACGCTGGAAGACGTAAAGGCTTTTTTTAAAAAACATTACACGCCATCCAATGCAATACTGGTAGTTACCGGCAACGTAACCACGCAGCAGGTGAAGGAACTGTCGGAAAAATGGTTTGGTCCCATCCCCGCCGGTGAAAAATACAACCGCAACATTGCGCCCGAACCCAAACAAACCGAAGCACGAAGCCGGGAAGTAAGGGCCGATGTGCCGCTGGATGCTTTGTACAAATGCTGGCACATCTATCCCCGTACCGACATGCGTTATTACGCGGCCGACCTGGTTACGGAAGTGATGAGCGGCGGCGGTTCTTCGCGGCTTTACCAATCGCTGGTAAAAGAAAAGCAACTCTTCAGCAGCATCGAATGTTACCACCTCGGCAGCACCGATGCGGGACTGCTCACCATTGAAGGCAAACTGGTAAAAGGCGTGGACATGAAAGTGGCCGAAGCCGCCGTGGAAGAAGAGATCAGGCGCTTACAACAGGAAGGCATAGACGAAAAAGAACTGGATAAGGTGAAGAACAAAACCGAAAGCATGATGGCTTTTGAAGACATGAGCATCATGAGCCGCGCCAACAGCCTCGCCATGTACGAACTGCTGGGTGATGCCGACCTCATCAACCAGGAACTTGACCGCTACAAAGCCGTGACCGCCGAACAACTCATAGCCGAAACAAAGATCATTTTTGACCCTAAAAACTCGAATACGTTGTACTACTATTCGGCCAACGCATAATTATGGACAGGAAAACAGCCCCGCCGATAAAAGACGCCGTAGATTTTACCCTGCAACTGAAACCTTACGATTACATGGAACTCGCCAACGGTGTTCCCGTGTACATGATCGATGCAGGCGAGCAGGAAGTGATACAAATAGAACTTGTTTTTTATGCCGGCAACAGTTACGAAAAACAACAATCCGTTGCCGCTACCACCAATTACATGCTGAAGAACGGCACGAAGAACAAGACCGCCTTCCAGCTCAACGAAGCCTATGAATATTATGGCGCTTACTGCAACCGCACCTGCTACAACGAAACGGCTGTGGTTAGTTTGTCGACCCTCAGCAAACACATTCCCGTGCTGCTGCCGCTGGTAAGGGAGATGATCACCGAATCGGTTTTCCCGGAAGAGGAGCTGGCCATCTATAAACAAAACAGCAAACAACGCCTGAGCGTAAACCTTATGAAAAGCGATTTTGTGGCAAGCCGCATGATCGACGTTTATATTTATGGCGATCAACATCCCTATGGAAAGTTCACCGATGCCGCAGCACTTGATGCACTCACCACCGCGCAGTTGAAAGCGTTTTATGAAGAACATTACCTGGGCGGACAATGTGTACTGTTTGTATCGGGCAAGCTGCCGGCCGATATCCGCCAGCAACTGGATCAGCATTTTGGCGGACTG
>Ga0247806_10000544_pt1 | contig 23180 bp, 24 predicted proteins | sample UWRJL059202B1_FD_179935 | JGI IMG/M metagenome (GOLD analysis project Ga0247806, IMG submission 179935) | Plant litter microbial communities from Arlington Agricultural Research Station in Wisconsin, United States - UWRJ-L059-202B-1 | ecosystem: Environmental > Terrestrial > Plant litter >... | reverse complement strand
GTCAGCTAAAGGCAAAAAAGACGGGGATATCAGATATCTTACGCCATTGAATATAGAGACGAACAAGACTAAAAAGTATTGCCGTTTCAAAAAATCAGGTATCAAATATGTAGATTATAAAGACCCTGACTTTTTACTAAAATTTGTTAACGAGCAAGGTAAAATCCTTCCTCGTCGTTTAACCGGTACTTCTTTAAAATACCAAAGAAAAGTATCTGTAGCTGTAAAAAGGGCACGTCATTTAGCATTAATGCCATATGTGGCCGATTTATTAAAATAAAAAAGAAGCAGTATTATGGAACTTATACTTAAACAAGACGTACAAAATTTAGGTTTTAAAGATGATGTTGTATCTGTAAAAGCAGGTTACGGCCGTAACTTTTTAATCCCTCAGGGTTTTGCTCATATGGCAACTCCTACAGCTAAGAAAGTTTTAGCTGAAAACCTTAAACAAAGAGCTTTTAAAGAGCAAAAAGTGGTTAACGAAGCTAAAGCTACTGCTGAAGCCCTTAAAGCACTTGATATTAAAATTACTGCTAAAGCAGGTGGCGAAAAACTATTTGGTTCTGTAACCAATGCTGATATCGCAACAGCTTTACAAAAAGAAGGACAATCAATAGACAGGAAATTCATTACAAGCGGTATCGTTAAGCGTACTGGTAAATACTCTGCAAGCATCAGGCTACACAGGGATGTAATTGTAGACCTACCTTACGAAATCCTTGCTGAGCAGGAAAACTAATCTCCGGATTAATTATCATATCTAAAAGCCTTTCCTCAACCGGAAGGCTTTTTGCTTTTAATAAAGGCACGGCTTAAATATTTACGCATTTAATTGCATCAATATCTACTCATTTATTTTATGAATTGTAAATTTGTGCCTTTTGCCTAAAAAACTTAATGTTATGAAATATACCCGCCTTACCAAAGAACAGCTTGAAGAACTACACCCGGAATTTATACGTTTCCTTGCCTCTCAATCTATAGATAAGCAGCAATGGGATGAACTTAAAGAGCAGCAGCCAGAAAAGGCTGAAGAGCAACTGGATGTATTCTCTGACCTGATATGGGAAGCTGTGACCGATAAAGCCGAATGGCTGGAGCATTACTCTAAAAACCACATCTTTTTATTTAAGCTGGGCCGCACTAATATGGAAAGCATTGTAATACACGCCCATACTGCGCATGCAGACTTTTTAACCGAAGGTGGCCTGCAATGGCTTAATGAGAATATTTTTAGCGATGAAGTACAAATAAACCGCGGTACTAAAGATTTTAGCCAAGACCGTAACGGCGATGTGTTTAGCCTTATAGAGCAGGGCGCTATACTAAGCGAAGGCGATTTATATAAACAACTTGAGGATATGTTTTAGGTATAATCACTATCGAATAAATTATTTGTGAACTTTAAATCAAATAACAATTATCTTTCGTCTTTTTTTGACCTATTAATCAGTTCCTCGAATCCTAAATAAAGAGAATTATCAAACTTTTTATGATCATAAAATTCGCCAATAGCTTTTAATAACAAGTTTATCACGTCTTCGATAAATTCTTTCTTTGTAAAGATTGCCTTGAAATCATTTAACATATTTAAATTTTCCTTAAAGTGGTTTGTAAGATTAAACATAATATCATCAATTACCGCTTGTCCTTCGAAGTTTTCGGGAGGTGTAACTTCAGAAGTATTAATTTTTTGAATTTCATTCTCTCTTATTTTTGCTAATCTAGATGTGTATTCAAGTCCAACAGCATCATTTGGATTTAAGATGAATGCTAATGTATCAACCAACGAATGAGTATTTGAAATTATATCATCTGAAATTAATGCTAATAAATTTTCTGTAATTGTTTCAGAATTGATTGAAAATTTCAATAACGCATGGATATCTACAATTTTGTTTGGTGTAAGTGTTAACCAATTTTGGGAGCTAGGGAATTTCTTCAAGTAAGTTGAATGTGTTTCAAAAAAAGTTTTATCCCATGTTAAAAATACTGGTTCGACAGGATGTACATTTATATCTTTATCGGCTAAAAAAGCAAGCATAATGCTATCGCAATTTCTAGCAAAATTTGATTTTGTTTTAAAAAACTTTAAAGCTGCTTCTTCAAACAACCTATTCGTTTCTTCTATCTTATATTCCTTATCGATTGTCTGTTTTAAAATGTTAATATTTTCCAATGAATATTCCAAAATTGCATTGAATGAATCGCCTCCTCCGCCTTCACTGAAACCAAAATCTTTTAAAAAATCAGAAAAGCTTTTATTATCATCGATTTCATCATGACTACTTAAGTAATTATAAAAATTATAAAATGCATTTCTGGATGAGCCTAAAACTCCAAAATTTTCAATTTGAGAAAATGGAATTAGTCTAAATGCTTCCCGTAAATGATTTTGTATTTCCCATATATATCGTTCTGAAATATAAAGTTTTACATCTTCTTTTTTAGCATATTCTAATAAAGCTTTAGTAGCTCTGAAAAAATAATTATCAAATTGTGTATTAGGTTTGTAAAAATAGCATAAGCTAAATAAGCCTACCGATGTATCAACAAACATTTTTTTTCTTTTGTTGATATAATTTTGTAGTCTATTATTGTCAATACGACTACTATAGACTTTGGTCGCAGCTAATTTTTGTATAAATTTATTTGTTAGGCAATACTTTAGTAGTTCAATTGCCAAATCGTTAGCGCGAGTTTTATCCTTAATTTTGCCTTCTATGAATTTTATAAAAGGTTTAAAAATACTTGAGATGTGAAATTCAGTATTGTCAGATAATATATCTTTTAAATCAGTATTAAAATTATCTATGTACAGCTGTTTCAATTCAATAATGTAATCCTCTAAAAAAATTGTTTGCTCATAGGGTACTAAAATATTTAATATCTCTTTTAGGAAAAGTTCCTTGTCTAAATTAAATTGGTCATTTTTTCGTTTTAATAATTTTCGTTCATTTATAGTCAATAGATAAGTCTGATCTTCTTTATTTTTAACAATTTGTTTATCTGTCAAAAATCGGTTTAATAATCGTTCGTAAAAAATTTCATTTTCTTTAACTTCGAATTTTTGCTCACAAGCAGCTTTTACTTCCTCTTTAGTAAGTTTCTCATGAGAATAAAAATATTGTAATACAAAAGACTCGATTACCTGAATTTTAAATTCTGTCGGTCGCCCGAATGATAATAAGTCATAGAAAAGAGTATTTTCAAATTGATTACTGTTAACTTTAAACTTATCCAGTTCATTTATTTTATAGAGACTTTCTTGTATAGCGATTATATTTTCTGATTCCTGAGCCAATCTATTAGCATCAATAAGATCCAAATTAATTCCATATGTTCGGAATGCTGTTTTTTCGTATTCTCTAATTCTATCATTAGTCAACTTTTTAGAATAGAAGAATATAAGCATCCCCTTATATCCATAATCAATATTTTTTTTTGCTTTTTCTAAATCTTCAAATAATTTTTTTTCAAAACTATTTTTTTCTGTTTTTGTGTCAGATTTTTGTGTTGTAAGCTGGTACGGATTTTTTCGTTATTAAAGTCAAATACCTTAATATCTATCCCTCCATCATTTTTGCCATCTGTAAACACTATCTTTTTGAAAGCATATTCTTCTTCAAGGTATATCTTAACGATTTCGTCAAATTCTCTTTTTTCTAGGGATTCAATAAGTTGAGTTAGGTGCTTAGTAACAGACATTAGATAATATTTTTGTTGCAATTTAACAAAAAAACCTGCAACTTTCGCTACAGGTTTTATACAAATAATTCTTATAATCTTATTCCTCCGTTTTTTGTCCCATCATCATTAAATACGCTTTCAGGAATTCATCTATGTGGCCGTTCATAACACCTTCTACATCGCTGGTTTCATACTGTGTACGCACGTCTTTGGCCAGTTTGTAGGGGTGCATAACGTAGTTACGTATTTGCGATCCCCACTCAATTTTCATTTTATTAGCTTCAATCTCGTCGCGTACTGCCTGGCGTTTTTTAAGTTCAATTTCATACAACTGCGATTTTAAGAGCTGCATGGCCTTGGTTTTGTTGTCAAGCTGCGAACGCGTTTCAGAGTTTTCAATGATAATCCCGGTAGGGTGGTGGCGAAGCCTTACGGCAGTTTCAACCTTATTAACGTTCTGGCCTCCTGCACCACTGCTTCGCATGGTTTCCCACGAAATATCAGCAGGGCTAATATCTATCTGTATCGTATCATCGGCAAGTGGGTATACGTATACTGATGCAAATGATGTATGGCGTTTACCATTACTGTCAAAAGGTGAAATGCGTACCAGCCTGTGCACGCCGTTCTCTCCTTTAAGGTAGCCAAAAGAATAGTCGCCTTCAAACTCTAAGGTTACTGTTTTAATACCGGCAACCTCACCGGCCTGAAAGTTAAGTTCCTTTATTTTATAACCTTCTTTTTCGCCCCACATCATGTACATGCGCATAAGCATGGCTGCCCAGTCGCAACTTTCGGTACCACCGGCACCGGCTGTTATTTGTACTACGGCACTCAGGCTGTCGCCTTCGTCCGATAACATGTTCTTAAACTCAAGGTTCTCTATGTGGGCAATGGTTAGTTTGTTCTGGTTTTCCAGTTCTTCCTCACTAACATCGCCTTCCTTATAAAATTCGTAAAGTACCTGTAGTTCTTCTGCCATTGCAATGCCTTTTTCATAACCTTCTACCCACTTTTTTTTGCTTCGCAGGTTTTGCATTATCAGTTCGGCTTCTTTTGCATTGTTCCAGAAATCAGGTGCATAGGTCTTTTCTTCCTCGTTAGATATTTCTATTAACTTCCTGTCAATGTCAAAGATACCTCCTTAGTGCTCCGAGGCGCTCTATAATACCTTTTATTTGTTCGGTATTTGTCATAAATAATGTAGTTTTGTATTAGCTTAAGGCAAAAATAAGCTATACTTTTCAATTATATGGAAATTAATTTAATTAGCGATACAGTTACCAAGCCCAGCCACGAAATGCTACAGCACATGTTTAGGGCACAGGTGGGCGATGATGTTTATAAACAGGATCCTACGGTTATAGAACTTGAGGAAACCCTTGCAGGGCTCTTTGGTATGGAGGCTGCTTTATTTTTTCCGAGTGGCACTATGGCTAACCAGACTGCCATAAAATTGCACACCCAGCCGGGCGATGAAATGATATGCGATAAATGGGCACATGTTTATAATTATGAGGGTGGCGGTGCCGCGTTTAACAGTGGGGTTTCCTGCCGTTTGATTGACGGCCATCGTGGTATGATTACGGCCAACCAGGTTGTGGAGGCAATTAACCCACCCGATTTTTACCATAGCCCTCTTACCACGCTTGTAACTATAGAGAATACAACCAATAAGGGCGGCGGTGCCTGTTATGACCTTCCTAACCTTGTAGAAATAAAAGACGTTTGTACCAAAAATAAATTAAAATTTCACCTTGATGGTGCCCGTATTTGGAATGCCCTTGTGGCACGCAAACAACACCCCAAACAGTTTGGGCAAATGTTCGATACTATTTCGGTTTGCCTGTCTAAAGGGTTGGGTGCTCCGGTAGGCTCAGTGCTTATGGGCAGCTATGACGATATTAAAAAGGCGTTGCGCATTCGTAAGGTATTTGGCGGAGGCATGCGCCAGGCGGGCTATTTAGCCGCTGCAGGATTATATGCTCTGCAAAACAATGTAGGCCGACTTGAAGAAGACCACCGCAGGGCACGCCAGTTGGGAGGGTTCCTTCAGCAATTACCATGGATAGAAAAAGTAGAACCTGTAGAGACTAATATTCTAATCTTTTCTTTAAAACCACAATACAGCGAAACTGCCCTGATTGAAAAATTAAAGCAAAAAAGTATTTTTATAAGCTCTCTTGGTAAAGGCAAACTGCGCATTGTTACCCACTTGGATTATAAGGAGGTAATGCACAATTATGTGTTAGAAGCTTTCCAGAAGATGACGTTTTAATTTGGTTGTCAGTTGATGGTTGTCGGTTGTTAGTATATGTAGCTTACCAACAACTATCAACCAACAACCATTAACTAATCTACTCCAATAAATCAGGCCTTCTCGTTTTAGTATGTTCCATTGCCTGGTCTTCGCGCCATCTGTCAATGTTGGCAAAGTTACCACTTAATAAAATATCCGGAACTTTCCACCCTTTATAGTCAGCAGGGCGGGTATAAACAGGTGGTGCAAGCAGGTTATCCTGAAAACTATCAGTTAAAGCCGATGTTTCGTTACTCAATACACCCGGTATGAGGCGTATAATAGAATCTGCCACCACGGCAGCGGCAAGTTCGCCACCACTCAGTACATAATCGCCTATTGAGATTTCTTTGGTTATAAACTGGTCGCGCACACGCTGGTCTACACCTTTGTAGTGCCCACACAAAATAATTATATTTTGCAGTAACGACATGCTGTTGGCCATGCGTTGGTTAAGGGTTTCACCATCGGGGCTCATGTAAATAACTTCGTCATAGTCGCGCTCTGCCTTAAGTTTGCTTATTATAGTATCTATAGGTTCTATCATCATTACCATGCCTGCACCACCGCCAAACTGGTAGTCGTCTACATTTTTGTGTTTGTTAGTGCTGTAATCCCTAAGGTTGTGTACGTGTACCTGTACAATGCCTTTATCCTGGGCACGTTTAAGTATCGAGGCTTCAAAGGGGCTTCTTAGTAGTTCGGGTAAAACGGTAATGATGTCTATGCGCATTTTATAAGTTTCAGAATTTAAATTTAATTGGGAATTAGCAATAGACAATTAGCAACAGGCAATTTTCGATTTGTTACTGCCTATTGCGAATTGCCTATTGTTTTATACCCCAAACTGTTTTAAATGGTAATCTAAATGTTTCCATTGCAGTATATCCCATTCTTCCGGCGTCATTTCGCCCATAAGCGGGTGGCGGGTGTTTTTAATAGCTTTATGGCCGTCGCGTGCAAAAACAGCAACTAAATCTTTAAGATGTTGCTTAGTCTCTTCAAATTTAGGTTCATGTTTAACGATAAACTCTTTTATGGCCGACTGGTCTTTGTGGAATAATTTTGGGTCGGTAAGTTTTTTCTTGTACGACTTAGCAAAAAAATAGCTTTTCCAGTGTGGTGCAATATGTAATGTACCATACGCTAAATCTATAGGTTTTTGTAAATGCAGCAGCATTTGGCTCACCGTCATTTTGCCCCATAGAGACAAGGTAATGTGCGATAAATTATCTATGCGGTCTAATATATTTTGGTTCCCCTTAGGGTCGAATAAGCTTTCCATGTCAGCATTAAATTTAGGCAAAAATAAGAATAATCTGCTATATTTTTTTAAATGCTTTTATAGAATATACCATTGGTATTTTATTGCCCAGATTAGCAATCCTATACCTGCCCGGTTCATGCTCTGTAGTATCATTAAAACAGTTGTAAGGCGAATAATCGTACTCGTTAAACAGCTGTATTTCAAGGTTGCTTTTTATCAGGCTGTTTAGTATTTCTGTTAAGCTATGGTTCCAGCTTACTGTCTGGTTGCTAATGGGTGCAGCGGTATCAGCATACGTACCTGTTTCGGTTTCAATAATTGCCTCGTCTTTAAAGTACCTGTAGGTTATGGCTGTAAAATCATTATCAAACATCCATAGCACAGGATGAAAATCAGCAAACACAAATGTCCCGCCGGGTTTTAAAAAATGGCTAACTACAGCAGCCCATCTGTTTACATCGGGCAGCCAGCCTATTGTGCCGTAACTTGTAAATACAATATCAAACTTTTCATGCAGTAGTTCCGGCAGGCTGTAAATGTCACTACAAATAAATGTTGCAGACAGGTTTAATTCCGCTGCAATGTCGCGGCCTTTTTGTATGGCGGCTTCAGAGAAATCGACTCCGGTAACCTCTGCGCCAAGCCGTGCCAGCGATAGGGTATCCTGGCCAAAATGGCATTGCAGGTGCAGCACTTTTTTGCCGGATAGATTGCCCAGCAATTCCAGCTCTATATCCTGCAATGTTGATTTTCCTGCCATGAACCCCGGCATATCATAAAAATCAGATGCAGCGTGATAAGCAGTTTTTTCGTTCCAGGCTTTTTTATTTAGTTCGAGATAGTGGTCTTCGGGTTTCATTGTGTGCTATTTACAATTCAAATTTACTTTTTTGTTGTTAAAATAAACCTGCAAAGGATAATAATATTATTGCTAAATTTGGTATTATAACATTTGCGAAGAAAAATTGATCAGACTATTAAAACTTAAAACAACACTATATGGACAACAATTCGACGTTTAATTTTATTGTGGATAAAGAGAATAAAACTATCAAAATACAAAGGGAATTTGAATCAACGTTGCCGTTAGTTTGGGATGCATATACCAAAAGCGAACTACTTGACCAGTGGTGGGCACCAAAACCCTGGAAAGCCCGTACTAAAAAAATGGACTTTAAAGAAGGCGGTCAATGGCTGTATGCTATGGAAGGACCAAATGGTGAAGTTCATTGGTCGGTAGCGACCTATAAATCTATTAATTTTCAAAAGAGCTATGTGGGTGTAGATGCTTTTACCGATGAAGATGGTAATGTGAACAATGCCATGCCGGAGTCTAAATGGGAGGTAAGTTTTACAGATAAAGGTAACACAACACTTGTGGAAATAAACAATTCGTTTGATGATGTTGCACAACTTGAAGCGATTATTAATATGGGCTTTAAAGAAGGGTTATCTGCTGCTATGGAAAATTTAGACCGGCTTTTAATTTCACTTAAAATATAACGATCATGAAAAATAAAATCCTGTTTGTAGTTAGCCTTCTTTTTGGGCTGATGTTTATTAATGCCGGGCTAAACAAGTTCTTTAACTATATGCCTATGCCTAAAGATATGCCCGAAAGTACGATGAAAGTAATGACGGCTTTTAACGACATCGGTTGGCTTATACCACTTGTTGGCGTGGTAGAGATAATAGGTGGTATACTTTTTATTACCAATAAATACAGGGCTCTTGGCGCTATAATTATCCTGCCGGTTATGGTTGGCATTTTGTTTACCAATATTTTTAACGCTCCGGAAGGTTTACCTATAGCATTGGTACTGATGCTGATAAATATTTGGGCAATTATAGATAACAGGGCAAAATATAAACCACTCTTCAAATAACGATTATAAATATGGAAACATCTGGTAAAACAAAAATTACTATAGAGGCTTTTGTAAATGCACCTTTAAATACGGTATGGGAAAGCTGGACTGCACCTCAACACATTATACATTGGAATTTTGCATCGGATGACTGGCATGCGCCCAAAGCTGAAAATGATTTGCGCCCCGGCGGTACATTCAGTTCGCGAATGGAGGCTAAAGATGGTAGTTTTGGTTTTGATTTTGAAGGCGTTTATGATGAAGTGGAAACTAATAAACTAATTGCTTACACACTTGGCGATGGGCGTACCGTAAAAATTAAATTTACGTATACCGGAAATGAAACGCATATTGCCGAAACCTTTGAAGCAGAAACTGTAAATAGCGAAGAATTACAGCGCGACGGCTGGCAGGCTATATTAAATAACTTTAAAAAATATACCGAGAGCATTTAGGAGTAGGTTAGCCATTTGTAAAGGCTAAATAATTTACCTTTTTGTTAAGACGATAACCTAAATGGAGTTAAAAAATTATTCGTAAATTTGCACCTTACAAAACAAATTCAATACAATGGAAAACGGAATTTACGCAAAATTCAATACAAATAAAGGAGCTATCCTGGTAAAGCTTACTCACGATTTAACGCCTGGTACTGTAGGTAACTTTGTAGGACTGGCTGAAGGTAATCTAGAAAACGACCAAAAACCTCAAGGCAAACCGTATTACAACGGCCTTAAATTTCACCGTGTTATCCCTGATTTTATGATTCAGGGAGGTTGCCCAATAGGCAGGGGTACAGGTGGTCCAGGTTACCAGTTTGACGATGAGTTTCACCCATCGTTAAAACACGATGCACCGGGTGTACTGTCTATGGCTAACTCAGGCCCCGGCAGCAACGGTTCTCAGTTTTTTATTACGCATGTAGCTACACCATGGTTAGATAACAAGCATACTATTTTTGGTAATGTTATTGAAGGACAGGATGTGGTAGATGCTATTGCTCAGGATGACGTTATAGAAACTCTTGAAATTACCCGCGTAGGGGATGAGGCTAAAAACTGGAATGCTATTGAGGCATTTCGCACATTTGAAGGCTCAAGAGAAAAGCGTATTGCAGATGGTAAAAAACAAGCTGAAGAAGCTATGGAAAAGTTAGCTGCCGGTTTTGATAAAACTGACAGTGGGCTTCGTTACAAAATAATCCAGAAGGGTGATGGTAAAAAAGCTGAAAAAGGTAAAAAAGTATCGGTGCATTACAAAGGTTCGTTAGAGTCTGGCGAGGTATTCGATTCATCATATACACGCAAGCAGCCTATTGATTTTCAATTGGGCGTTGGGCAGGTTATTTCAGGATGGGACGAAGGTATTGCACTACTTCAGGTAGGCGATAAAGCCCGTTTTGTAATCCCGTCTCACCTTGGCTACGGTTCTCGTGGTGCAGGTGGCGTTATACCTCCCGACGCTACACTGATATTTGATGTAGAGCTAATGGATGTAAAATAGTATTAAGTACATACAACAAGAAGAAGGCTGCCTTAGGGTGGCCTTCTATTTTTAGATTGCTGTAGTGGCCCATAATCATTATGATAATATGGTATAGATTAATTGATAAAACAAATTTTTCAAAATCAATATATAGGTATAGGGACAATATTTTTTAACATAATTATATTACATTTGTTGCAAATCAACCTTGTACAATGAAAAAACTTTATGTTTCTTTAAATATAGCAATATGTCTGTTAACATTATCTGTTGATGCTCAAAGTATATTAGATGATACTTTTGGTGTTAATGGCAAACTAAATTTTTCTTTTAATACAAATCAATGGGTTAGAGATATCGCCGTGCAACCCGATGGTAAGATAATAGCAGTTGGTGATTATTATTTTAACAGTCCATGGAATCAATTTTTTATAAAAAGGCTTATGCCTGATGGTTCGGCAGATACTACTTTTGGCACTCCGGGTGAAGGCCCTGTATCTGATTACACAGGGACAGTTTTCTTTAATTATGGTGCTAAGTGTACTCCTAGTAGTGTTTTGCTATTACCCGATGGTAAAATTATGGTAAGCGGATCAACATCAGATGAGACAGGTAATTCCGGAGATTATGATTTTATAATAATAAAACTTAATAGTGATGGAAGCTTGGATACTACATTCCGTAACCAAGGGGTGTATACAGATGATCGTCCGGATTATCAGGGGGCAGGGTCTATGGCTTTGCAGGGAGATAAAGTATTAGTATCGGCCAGTTTTAGCAATGGAAGGTTAACCAGGCTTAACGCTGATGGTACTACAGATACTACATTTGGTACTAATGGATTTAATCCCACTGGGGGCCAAATGCTTATAGGCACTGATAATAGTATTTATATTGGCTCTTATTCTAATGGCAATAATGTCAGAATGACAAAATATACTCCAAATGGTGCTTTAGATACAAGTTTTGCCGACCAGGGTGTGAGGATTGTTCCCTTTCCTGTGGATACTACTTGGGAAAAAAGATTAGGTTATTCGTACTTGTCGGATGATGGAAAAATATTTTTAACCGGAACTTATAGTACCTCAATTACTTCGGGCTATTATGGACTTACTGTAGCATTTGATTTAGAAGGTAATTTATTATCTGGTTTTGGTAATGGTGGCATGCTCATTAAGGAACCTCAAACCTGGAGTAGCGTTGGTAGTGGTGTTATGGTTACAAATAATAAAGTAACGGTAGCCTATCAGACAGGTTTAGCCACCAATTATGATTATACCGTAGCCAGTTATAATATGGACGGTACACCTTTTACTGATTTTGGCACTAATGGTGAAGAGACGTTTTATTTTGGATCAACTAATACACATGATTATATTGATGCAGTTGCTATTCAGCCTGATGGAAAAATGCTTCTTGGCGGACGCTCTGCCGATGGTGCTTCATTGGCACGATTAAATCCGGTAAACCAACCCACGGCTGTTATAAAATCTTTTACTTCTGAAAACGTTATTTTTTACCCAAATCCGGCTAAAGATAAAGTAAAGATTTTTGTAAATAACGACATTCAGTTTTTAACAGTAAAAATGTATAATTTGTTGGGCTTAGAGGTATATCGAGGCATCTTTGCTTCGAATGAAGGGCTAATTGATGTTAGTAAGCTACAAGAAGGCATATACATTGCTGAATTGGATAACGGATCGGAAAAGATTGTGAAAAGAATAGTGGTAAAAAAATAAATTGCTACATTAAAAATTAATATTTTTCTATGCTAACCTGGAAGGAATTTGAAAAAACAGAAATGCGTGTGGGTACAATTTTAAAAGTCAATGATTTTCCGGAAGCCCATAAGCCCGCTTACCAGCTAACGATCGATTTTGGTGAAGAGATTGGCATCCGTAAAACATCTGCACAAATAACACAGCGTTATACAAAAGAAGTGCTTGAAAGCAGGCAGATTGTTGCAGTAGTAAATTTTCCTAAAAAGCAAATAGGTAAATTTATGAGCGAGTGCTTAGTGCTTGGAGCAGTAGGCGAGGGTGGCGATGTAATATTGCTTGCCCCTGATTTTAAAGTAGAGAATGGGTTAAGGATAGGGTAGTAGCGTTGTTTATGTATTTGTAGTCTATGGTTGCTAACTGACTATTGCCAATTGTCTCTTCAATCTCAAACTTTGCAAATCCTCTGTTGTAAACTCTGTGTCTTTCCTAAAATAAAAAAGCCCAAAAAACCAATTGTTTTTCGGACCCTCAATTTTTTTTCTGTAAGGTGTTCAGGACTATTAAATATCGTCAAAATTAATATCGGTAAAACTACCTGTAGTTGCAAGAACTTCCTCGTCTTTGTCGCCAAACAGTTTCCTGAAATCTTTTTGGTGCCTTTCAGATATTACCTCTTCGCCTTTGTTACTAAGTACATAGTTGGTCATCTCGTCAAGAATTTCCCTAAAAGCTACAAAATCTTCTTTATAAAGATAAATTTTGTGTTTTTTAAAGTGAAAAGAACCATCTTCTTCAGTAAACTTTTTGCTCTCGGTTATGGTAATGTAATAGTCATCGGCCTTTGTAGCCCTTACATCAAAGAAGTAGGTCCTTCTTCCTGCCCTTAAAACTTTAGAAAAGATTTCCTCCTTTTCCAGCATGTCATGTTCTCTCATACCCCTGTTCTTTTATATTGGTTTATGTAGTTACCAAAAATCCAAAAAAAAACTAAATAATGCAACATTTTACTGCATTTCTTTTTCAGAAATTTGTTTAAGATATAGTTCTTTATAATAGCCCTGCTGGCTTACCAATTGGTTGTGAGTGCCTTGTTCTATAATTTTACCATCTTCCAGTATAATAATCCTATCGGCATTTTTTGCAGATGATACCCTGTGGCTCACTATAATAGTGGTCTTATCGCTACAAAACTCCATAAGATTATTAAGTATGGCTTCTTCGGTTTCGTTGTCTACCGCAGATAAACAGTCGTCAAGCAGTAATATTGGTGCATCTTTAATCATAGCCCTTGCTATAGAAACCCTTTGTTTCTGCCCACCCGAAAGCGTTATACCTCGTTCGCCCAGTATGGTTTCATATTGATGGGTAAAACCCTCTATGTTGTGGTGTACCACAGCTTTTTTTGCAACGCTTACAATCTCTGCGTCGGTAGCATCTTCCTTGCCAAATTTAATGTTGTTCTTAATACTGTCGCTAAACAAAAAGGCATCCTGTGGTACAAAGCCTATGCTGCTGCGCAAGTCATACAGGTTAAGGTCTTTTACATTTTCGCTATCAATACTCACAACTCCGCCATTGGCGTCATACAACCTGCTTATAAGCGATAATACAGTACTCTTGCCAGATCCTGTCCTGCCCAGTATTGCCAGTGTTTCGCCTTTATTTATTGTAAACGATACATCTTTAAGCGCAGTAATATTAGTATCTTCATACGTAAAGGTTACATTGTTAAAGGTTATTTGTCCTAATATTGCGGTATGTGCAGGGTTGTGGTTTTGTATATCAGGTACGGTTTTAAGGAATTCGTTAATACGCTTTTGCGAAGCCTCAGCATCCTGCACCATGCTTGATATCCATCCTAAAGAGGCTACCGGCCAGGTAAGCTTGTTAATATAAAGTATAAACTGTGCGATGGTACCAAGATCTGCAATGCTGCCATTAATATACATTCGGCCGCCTACATATATAACCACAAGGTTACTAATACCTATAAGCAATATCATAAGTGGGCCAAAGAGCGCACTCACCTTGGCAAGGCCCATGTTTTTCTTTACGCTGTCGCGCGATAGTTCTTTAAAACCCTCCTGTTTTTGACTTTCCAAAGCATAAGCCTTTATTACACGCACACCCGAGAAGGTTTCCTGCGAGTAGCTCGACAAGAGGCTCAAATTTTGCTGTGCTGCAGTGCTGCGCTTGTTAATTTCGCGGCTTACCCAGTAAATGCTGTAGGCAAGTATGGGTAAAGGCAATAGTGTAAACAGAGTTAGCTTAGTAGATATAAAGCACATTTGCGTGATTATAACAATAAACAGTACGATAGTATTAAGCGCATACATAATTGCAGGCCCCACATACTGGCGCACACGGTTTACGTCTTCACTTATGCGGTTCATAAGGTCTCCGGTACGGTTGCGTTTATAAAAACTTTGCGACAGGTTCTCGTAATGACGAAAGACCTCGTTTTTTAAGTCAAATTCTATGTGGCGCGACATTACTATAAGCGTCTGCCTCATAAAAAAGGTAAGCAGCCCGCTTATAAGCGTTGTAATAACAATAAGTAGCAGGTTGTGCATTAAATTCTGGCGGATAAAATCTACCGTTAGGGTATTGTTTTCCAGGAACGCCTGAGTCTCTTTTATCGAGTCACCAACCAGTTTTATGGTATACAGGGCAAATATTTGTGCCGCTACGGTCATTACAATTCCTAAAAGAAATTGAAATTTATATTTGATAAAATATTTGTTTAAATACTGTAATTCTTTCATAGTTTGACTTTACAAATGTGCCCTATATGCGGCGATATTGTTAAATTCCCTGCACAATATCTATTAAATTATCTTTAAAAAACGATTTCGTTAATTGCACTAATCATAAAAAAATCTCTTTTTTGAGGCTTTTAATAATTAAATGTGTAAATTTGTTTTAGGTTTACGAATTATTATTCAAATTTAAATACGTTATTATGGTAGCAGAAGTTATTAAGGCTAACGAGCTTATTAAAGTTGACCCCGTGTTTGGCCAGCCATCGTTTAATGATCATGAGCAGGTTGTTTTTTGCCATGACAAAGATACTGGTTTAAAAGCAATAATCGGCATCCATAATACAGTTTTGGGCCCTGCACTTGGCGGTACCCGTATGTGGAGCTATGCTAACGAATGGGAGGCACTTAACGACGTTTTAAGGCTGTCAAGAGGAATGACGTATAAGTCGGCAATCTCCGGGTTAAACCTTGGCGGTGGTAAAGCTGTTATTATAGGGAACGCTGCAACAGATAAAACACCAGAATTAATTACCCGTTTTGGCCAGTTTGTTAACTCGCTTAGCGGTAAGTATATAACCGCCGAAGACGTAGGATCTACTACAGAAGATATGGACCTTATTCGTGATGTAACGCCTTATGTTACAGGAATATCTGAAAGTAGGGGAGGATCGGGCAACCCATCGCCTGTAACAGCTTATGGTGTTTACATGGGTATGAAAGCTGCTGCAATGCACCAGTTTGGGTCTAACAACCTTAGTGGTAAAAAAGTATTGGTACAGGGTGTGGGCCACGTGGGCGAAACACTTATAGACCACCTTACTAAAGAAGGTGCCTTAGTGCAGATTACCGATATTAATGAAGAAAAATTACAACTGGTAGCTGCTAAATATGGCGCACAGATATTTACAGGCGAAGACCTTTACAGTGCCGATGTTGATATTTATGCCCCTTGTGCTCTTGGTGCAACAATTAACGATAGTACAATAAACAGGCTTAAAGCTAAAGTTATTGCGGGTGCTGCTAACAACCAGCTTGCTATAGAGCAGGTTCACGGTAAAATACTGATGGAAAAAGGTATTAGCTATGCTCCCGATTTCCTTATAAATGCCGGTGGTATTATTAATGTTTATGCAGAGATTGTGGGTTATGATAAAGCCGAAGCGCTTAGAAGAACCGAGAATATTTATAACACCACGTTAGAGATTTTCCACTTTGCTGATACTAATAATATTACAACCCAGCAGGCTGCAATGCAAATTGCACAAAAACGTATTGATGATAAGAAAAAAGAAACAGCTAAATAATTAGCTTAAAAAAATAATATTCTTAATTTTGCAGGGCGAAAGAAATCTTTTCTTTCGCCTTGTTAATTTTAAAAAGTTCTTAAAGGCGGATGTTAAACAGAAGACATATCAGGGTAAAGGTGATGCAATCTATCTATGCAATGCACCAAAACAATTCAGATGACCTGCAAAAGGAAGAAAAATTCCTTTTAAACAGTATAGAGAATATTCGCGACCTGTACTTAATTATGGTCTCTGCGCTGGTAGAGCTAAGAAACAGCGAAGAAGATTTTATAGAAAAATCGCAAAAAAAGCACCTTGCAACCGCACAGGAGCGCAACCCCAACAAAAAGTTTATCAATAATGCCGTGCTGCGCCTTTTAGCAGAGAGTAATTCGCTTAGTATTGCTATGGCCGACTATAAAATTGATAACTGGACTAAAAACGACGATTATATACTATTATTGCTTGAGGCTGTAAAAGCCAGCGAGGTATATGAAAAGTACATGCACAATACCGTTAACAATTATGAAGAAGACAGGCAGTTTGTTACTGATTTGTTTGTAGATGTTGTTGCTCCAAATGATAAATTGTATGAATACCTGGAAGATCACAAACTTACCTGGGTAGATGATATACCAGTTGTTAATACCCTTATAAGCAAACAACTTTCGCAAATAACGCCAGAAGGGCGTGATGCATTTTTAGTTCCTAAAATTTATAAGGATCACGACGATAAAGAGTTTGTTCGCGACCTTTTTAGAAAAACAATTCTTAACGATAAGGAGCTTGCTAAAGAATTTCTTGATAAAACCCCTAACTGGGATACCGAAAGAATTGCAGAAATTGACTCTATCATCCTTAAAATGGCAATCTGCGAGTTTTTAAAATTCCCATCTATTCCTGTTAAAGTTACAATTAACGAGTATCTTGAAATTGCTAAAGAATACAGTACACCAAAAAGTAGTATTTTTATAAACGGAATCCTGGACAATATTGTTAAGGATTACCAGACTAATAATAAGCTTGTAAAAACCGGAAGAGGTTTAATGTAAAACTATAAATATTTTAATTATGTTAAGAAAATCAGTAGCCATGCTTGCAATTGCATCTTTAGCACTGGCATCATGCAAAAAAGAAAATGCTGCATTAACTATAGACGATGCAACAGCAAAAAAAGCAGAAATTGCCCATGCAGAAGGTGGTAAATTACCGGTAATAAAATTTGAAAATGCTTCTCACGACTTTGGTAATATTAAAGCAGGAGAGAAAGTTAACTATACTTATAAGTTTACAAACGCAGGTACAGGCGACCTTATTATAAGCGATGCTAAAGCAAGCTGTGGATGTACAGTGCCTAACTATACTAAAGAGCCTGTAAAACCGGGAGCTACCGGAGAAGTAAGTGTAGTGTTTGACTCTACAGGTAAAAGCGGTAGCGTTTCTAAAACGGTTACACTTACACTTAACACAGAAAAAGGTACAGAAACTGTAGACTTTAAAGCAAATATAGAATCAGCAGGAATCGGCGTAGCACCTGCATCTCACTAATTAAAAATATATAATGGAACAATTTGGAGCATTAGGGCAGTTTTTGCCTTTTATTGGAGTTATAATAGTATTTTACTTTTTTATGATGAGGCCTCAGCAAAAAAAGGCTAAACAGGAAAAAGAATTTGAAAGCAACCTTAAAACAGGAGATAAGGTAGTAACAAAAAGTGGTATACATGGTAAAATAGCCGAGCTTGCCGAAGGTACTGTAGTTATAGAGACTATGGCCGGAAGGATTAAATTTGAACGTTCAGCTATATCGCCAGAGCTTACTCAAAAAGTTACTGCTCCTGCTGTAAAAGCATAATTTTATTTGCAAAGCAAAAGCCCCATGGTTTAAACATAAACAATGGGGCTTTTTTTTTATTGTGCTAATTTAAGTGCTTTGGTATACGTTTCCTCTTCGTTTTTAGTAAGGTATTTTGGTATAAAATCTTCTCTTGGCGTTCCATTTACGTGATACATACTTTCAGCAGGAATAGAATATCCTATATTGGTATTATTCGCTTTAAAAGAATAAATGGCTCCTAAAAGCCCTGCCAATTTAGTGCCCACTATTTTTGCGCGCTTCATGGCATCAAACCCAATGGCCATGCCTTCGCCCATACTGCCTGTCCAGTGGCCCACCATAACGGTAAGTTTCTTTTTATAAATGTTTTTTCTGGGAGATACATATTCTACCCATGTTCTTATGGTGCCGAATTCTTTCTCATCTATCCTGTGTTTTTGGTAGGGTAGGACTTTATCTGTAAACCTTCCCATAATACCTCGCGCTACAGTTGTGTTGCCACCACCGGGAGTTTCGGTGAGGTCTAATATCATGCTTTTAGTATTCATGAGCTTGTCGAGTATATCATCAAACTCTTTAATTACAACATTATCTCCAAGCGAATTGTTAATTTTTATGTAACCAATATTACCATCCAGAATTTGATATTCTACATTATGGTGCATGATATTGTTGATGGTATATTGATCCGGAAAATAAGTTTTTTCTACACCATTTTCAAGTACAGTGATCTCCCGTTGCTTATCGTATGTTCCTGCTAAAAGCATATTTAAAGCGTAGGCATACATACTATCGTCATAAACATTAGTATATTTAGGTAAGAACTGAGGTAATTGCTCGGCAATTGTTTTACCGTTAAATTTCACAACCTCCATTCCGGATTTCAGGCCACTTAGTTCGGCTTTGCTCCCTTTACGAACATCAGTAATAAAAAAACGGTTGCCGGTTTTCTCTGCAAACACATCTTCACCGCTTGGTATTATCCTATTAGAGGTATAAAGGTTGGTATTAAGCGATACGTGCCCATTATGCAGTTCGTGCGTAACACGTTCCAAAAAGCGTATAAAATCTTCGTTAGTTGTAATGTCTTTAACTAACGGCTGATATATTTCTTTTACTTTATCCCAATCAACACCCTGTTTTTCAAAATAAGCATAATTGTTTTTATAGTCTGTCCAAAATTCCATAAAGATGGGCTCATACTTATTTTGGGCAGTTACCCCATTTGCAGAGCAGATAGCAAACAGGGTAATGAGTGTTAGTTTTTTAAACCGGGTTTGCATTATTTTTTCTTACAAATATAGTAATAGATTTTATTGCGAAAGCTTTTCCAGCACTTCTTCTAAATCTAAAGCATTTTTAAAAAATCCTTCCCATAGGTCGCCTTTTTCTTTTACGCGTTTAGGCAGGGTTTTAATGTTGTAGTTTTTAAGGTCGAAAGCACCATCCAGCTCGTCCCACTCTAAAGGTGTACTGGCGGTGGCTCCTTCGCGGGGACGAAGCGAATAGGCACACGCCATGGTCTTGCCCTTACCATTTTGCAAAAAGTCGAGGTATACCTTACCCTCACGCTTTTTAGGCATACGCTCCAGGCTGGTAATATCAGGCAGGGCAGCATTAACAGCCTGGCTGATTATATGCGAAAAATCCCTGCTCTGCTCATACGTGTATTTTGGCTTAATAGGAATAAAAACATGCAGCCCTTTACCGCCCGATGTTTTTAAATACCCTTTTATATTAAGGCTATCAAGTATATCCTTTACCTTTTTTGCCGTAGTAACAAGGTTTGCAATGGTAGTTTTGTTAGGGTCGAGGTCAAAAATAATGTAGTCAGGATTATCGAGGGTACCCAGCCTGCTGCTCCACGGGTTTATCTCTATACAGCCCAGGTTAGCCATATAAATCAATGTTTCTTTATCATTACAAATAAGATATTCAATATCCTCCTTGGTAGAATCTGAATGTATTTTCTCTGTCTGTGCCCAATCAGGAACCATACCCGCCACATTTTTCTGGAAGAAACCTTCCTTCACAATCCCATCAGGGGTACGGCGCATACTTTCAGGCCTGTCTTTTATGTAGGGCAAGATATACTCCGCCATTTCATCATAATAAGCAATTACATCGCCTTTTGTATATCCTTCCTTAGGCCAGAATATCTTTTCAGGGTGCGTTACTTCAACCTTTTCTGTATCATAGCCGGTTTTTTTCATGGATTTAGCGGTGCTTTTGGTTTTTGTCCCGGTTACTTTTTTTGCCGGATTTTTCTCTGCGGCTTGGCTCTTTTCAGGAGCAACCTTAGCTGTTGTCTCTTTTTTAGCCTTAGTATCAGCTTTGGGTTTTATGGTTTTCTTTGTGCTTTTTTCTTCCGGCACAATTTTTTCTGTAGGCGTTGCTTTTTCCCGCATAACATCTTTGGGGTCTTTATCCGTTCGCAATCCCGTAAATACAGGGTGGCGCAGGCTGCTCGTCTCGGTCCATTCGCTGTATTTTATTTGTGCAACCAATTCAGGCTTTACCCAATGCACATTAGGTTCTTTAGGCTTCACGGCAAAGGCTGATGTTGTTTGCTCTAATGCAGTAAGTTTTTCGTACATATCTTTCAGTGACTCTTCGTTAAAGCCGGTGCCCACCTTTCCGGAATATATAAGCTTACCGCCTTCATAATAGCCTAACAACAGCGAACCAAAACCGGAGCGCGACCCTTTAGGATCGGTAAAGCCGCCAACAACCATTTCATGTTCTTTGCTTATCTTTATTTTAAGCCAGTCTTTACTGCGCCTGTTTAAATAATATTTAGACGATGCTTTTTTAGCCATAAGCCCTTCACCGCCTTTTTTCTCAACTTCTTTAAATGCTTTGCTGCCTTTTCCTTTAATGTGCCCCGAATAGATTATCTGGTCAGATTGTGGTAACAATGCTTCCAGTATTCGCTTACGCTGAACAAGTTCAAGCGAAGTAAGGTCGAAGCCATTAAAATATAAAATATCGAAAACATAGCATTTAAGCGTACCTCGGTCAGGATTATCAGCATAGTATTGCAACCACTGAAAATGGCTCACGCCTTTAGCATCCTCCACAACAATTTCGCCATCTAATATAACATCGTTGGTAATTACATCAAAAGCCTTAACTAAGGGTTTGTATCTGTCATTAAATGATATTCCGTTGCGGGAAACCAAATTTACATCGCCATCATTTATCTCAATAATAGCGCGGTAGCCATCATATTTGGTTTCGTATATCCAATCTTCATTATCAAAAACTTCGTCGGCAAGGGTAGCCAACTGCGGTAGCCAGTTAGTTGGATATACGTCAAGCTTTTTCGCATTGGCGACATCATCAGCGGTGAAAGTGGGAGTGTTTTTAGTAGCAGTCGCAGTCTCAGTTTTCACATTTGCAATATCGTTTGCAACTTCTTCAAGGTCTATCTTGTTAGGATTTTTGCTTACCGGTTTATCTTCATGGTTGCTTTCCCAAACTTCTGATTTTTTATCACTGCCTATTTCATCCAGTGTTCGCCCCGTAAGTACCGATGTCTGGTCGAATTCCTTTTTATCGGCATATTCATCTTTACCTTTTAGTAGGAGCCACGAGTTCTCTTCTTTGCCATGCATCTGCACAATGTGGTAAGAACCCTTTAGCTTTGTGCCGTGCATTACAATTTTAATATTACCCTCTTTATACATTTTACGCAGTACCTTCTCGCTATCGGCAACGGTATCGCTGCCTTCGGCAAGGTAAGTGCCGGTATCCCAAACCATAACGGTACCACCGCCATATTCGCCTTTTGGAATCGTACCTTCAAAGTCAATATAGTCCATGGGGTGGTCTTCAACATGCATTGCCAAGCGCTTAACCGATGTATCTGCAACAGGCCCCTTAGGTACCGCCCAGCTTACCAAAACGCCATCTATCTCTAACCTGAAATCATAATGAAGGTGTGAGGCAGCATGTTTTTGTACTACAAAATGGAGCTCTTTACCGCCTTTTTTCACTTTACCTTTAGGCTCGGCAGTTTTATCAAAATCCCTTTTCTTATTGTATTCGGTTAGTTTTGGCATAGCATTTAGTTTTTAATAGCGGCAAGGCTGGCTTTTAGCTGCTCGAGCAAGTCGTCTTTAGCTGCGGCAGTTTTACGTTTGCGCGGCGCGGGTTCCGGTTTTTCCTTTCCTTTGGCCGATGCCTTAGCCTTTATCATTTTAATCAGTTCTTCTTTATAAGTATCTTTATATTTTGATGGATCAAACGTATCTGTAAGCTGGTCTATAATGGTAAGCGCCATATCAAGTTCTTTTTTAGAAATTGTAACATCGGTAGGGATGAGGGTTGCCTCTTCCGGGTCGCGCAACTCATCGTTAAACCTTATCTGTATAAGCAGTATAGCATCTTCTTCCACCTTAAGGATACCGAGGTGCTGGGTGGTGCGCATTACAAATTTGCAAAGCCCCACTTTTTCTGATTTTTTTAAAGCTTCTCTAAGCAGGGCATACACTTTTTTAGATTCTTTAGAGGGCTCAACGATATAGGGCTTTTCAAGATATTTAGACGGAATTTCTTCCTCTTTAATGAACTCAAAAATATCGATGGTCTGGGTTTTTTCCGGGGCTATTTTTGCAAAATCGTTCTTGTCAATAACTACATAATCGCCATTTTCTTTACGATAACCTTTCGCAATTTCGTCCCAGGGCACTTCTTGGCCATCTTTTTTGCAAACGCGCACATATTGTATGGCACATTTATCTTTTTGCCTTATCATATCAAGGTTTATGTTGTGTGAATTTGTGCCGCTATATAGTTTTATGGGGATGTTTACCAGGCCAAAACTAATACTCCCTTTCCAGATTGCCTTCATGTTTTTTGTTTTTTGGTGTTGCGGATGCCGACTCTTTTAGCCAACAAAAGCGATAACCTAATAGGTTACCGCTTATTAAAATTACTTATTATAACTGTTATGTACTA
>Ga0247806_10000543_pt1 | contig 23193 bp, 20 predicted proteins | sample UWRJL059202B1_FD_179935 | JGI IMG/M metagenome (GOLD analysis project Ga0247806, IMG submission 179935) | Plant litter microbial communities from Arlington Agricultural Research Station in Wisconsin, United States - UWRJ-L059-202B-1 | ecosystem: Environmental > Terrestrial > Plant litter >... | reverse complement strand
CTGGTCAGGGTCGCCAGGCACTGGAATACCCCAAGAGAGACTCTTGTTTGGTCGAGAAATACTCACGTCAGCAAGGCCATCCTTAATTAATTCAAGGAATTCTTTCTTGCGGAATTCAGGAACGATCTCCATCGTACCATCGTTAATCGCAGCCTTAATTTTGTCAGTAAAAGCGCTTGTCTTGAAAAAGTAGTTTTCTTCATTCACTTGCTGGTACGGCGTCTGATGATCGGGGCAGATGCCACCTGTTTCTTGTACTTCTATATCTGTAAAGAAGGCTTCATGACCCATGCAATACCAGCCATTATACGAACCCTTATAGATATATGGTTCGAGCAGCTTCCAAATATATTGAACTGACTGCATGTGGTGTTCATCGGTAGTGCGAATAAAATCGGTATATTGAGCACCGACCTTTTTCATAAGACTCTCAAAATTCAAGTACGTTGTATCGGTGTATTCTTTAGGCGTTAACCCAAGCTCAGTCGCTTTAACAGAAATCTTATTACCATGCTCATCAGTCCCAACCTGAAAACGAACATCATTTCCGTTTTGGCGCTGATACCGAGCCCAAATATCAGCCAATAGGTAATCAAGGGCATTGCCAATATGCGGCGTGCCGTTTACATAAGGAATAGCGGTAGTGATGTATAATTTCTTGTCCATTATAGCTATTGTAACAGATTAGGTGCGGGCAGTCCTGTGTGTTTTATTGAATCTTGAATATACGACTTTCGTCATAATATCCCTGTCCCACGAATAAGCTTCCGGCAGAATTAACCACAAGGCCAAGGTAACCACCGTTATTAAACAATACAGCTGTTCCATTTCCATCAAATGAATTCACTCCGTTTGAACTCGTAAGCGTCGTTACCACACCGGCTGGAGTAATCTTTCGTATACGACCCGCATTCGCCGCATATATTGTCCCTTGGCCATCTATGGCTATTCCGCTTGGGCCAGAAATGCCAGCACTAGTGCCATTACCATCAACATTCGAGCCACCCTGTCCATTTCCTGCGAAGGTAGTCACTACGCCCAAAGATGTAATTTTTCTGATACGATCGTTTAATTTATCGGCGACATATATATCTCCATTTGGCGCGGCCGCGATGCCTGAAATTGCATTGAAACGAGCTACTGTCCCTGTGGCATTTTGGTAACCACTCGTGACACTCCCTGCAAAGGTCGTCACCACACCTTCAGGGGTGACTTTTCGTATCTTGTGGCTAGAATCAACCACATACAGATTACCCGAGGCATCGATTGTCATGACAGTCGCTCCCTGAAACTGCGCGCTTGCACCGGTCCCATCCGCCGTTCCATTCGTGCCCCCTACAAACGGCGAGATAGTACCATTAGGCGCAATCTTACGGATAGCATTTCCAGAGGAAATATATAATTCCCCGGACGTATTCCTTGCAATGCCATCGGCGGCGGACGTCACAAATGATGATACGGTTCCGCTTGAGGCCACCTTACGAATAGGATTTCCGTTGGAATCGAGAACATATAGATTATTTGAATCGTCAATACTCATACCCCGGATACCTCGAAACTTAGCCGTCGATCCATCGCCGTCAACGTACCCGTACGTCGATCCAGCCACAAGAGTTACGACACCACTGTTAGGAGGATAAGGACTGTCTGCAAGTGCTGGTGATGAAGGACTGAGGCTATCACAAGCAGATGCTGGGTAGCTTTTTTTTGCTGCTGTGGCAAGTGATTTATATTCACCGCCACGAGGATTATAGGCTCGAATACAGTACTCGTCATCAGAGGCGACGACGTCAACCACATTACCTTCGGTTGGAATAAATGGAATGTTCGTATTTGATGCAGCAGCAGAGTACCAACGTACCGCCGAGCCGAACTTTCCGCCATTTTTCACCGAGTATCGAGCAATTTGCGTATCAACCGCCTCGACATCACTCATAACCGCTCTATCGCGGGCACTTTGTTGCACTCCATTATAGGCAACAATACTAACGGCGGCCAAAATACCAATCACCACCACAACAACGAGAAGCTCAATAATCGTAAAAGCTCGTGAATTTCTAAGATCAATCATATGCCCCTATTGTAGCATGAGCGGTATCTACTTTTCGGAGACTTCGACCAATCGGAGCCAATCGGCAACAGAAAGTACTTCGGCGCGATCGTCAGGGTTTATACCGGCAGATTTCAAGAGTGCTTCACCCTCTTCTTTTGAAATATGAAGGCCACTTGCAATACTAGTGCGGAGCTTTTTTCGTTTTGCAGAGAATCCTGCCTTTACAATACGGAAGAATAATTTTTCGTGCGCTTCGTCACGGAATGGTGAATCATGTGAATGCAATACGACAACCTGACTGTCTACCTTTGGTGGTGGCGTAAAGAACGATGCTGGCACCAAATCTTCAAGATGAACATCAGAATATGCCTGCGCGCTAATAGCAAGAATGCTCATATCCCCAGGTTCGGCAGCTAAGCGTTGAGCGACCTCTTTTTGCACCAAAAGCACCACGGTTCGCGGCTTATTCGTCGAGGTCATTAAATACTTCACAATTTTTGAGGTGATGTAGTAAGGGACATTCGCCGCAACAACGTAATCTTTCGGAAGTTTCGTGAGGTCAAAAGTCAAAATATCTTCATTAACAACTTCAAGGTTTTTACCCGGGAACTGACCCGGTAGCTTAGCGGCGAGGTCTTGGTCGAGCTCGACAGCAATCACGCGTTTAGCACGGCGCAATAGTTCGCTCGTCAACGTCCCAAGTCCAGGACCAATTTCAAGCACTGTATCTTCGGCTTTAATTTCAGCAGCCTCAGCAATACCCACAAGGACGTCGCGATCTTTTAGCCAGTGTTGACCGAGTGATTTTTTAGGACCTACCACCATCCCATCCTAACTTTAAATTCATAGGCTGCCTGCCATGTTTTGTAACGACCGATCGCATACTGGTGACACCACTTCATTTGAGTAATGACGTTTGTTCGCCAATCGGCGCCAGCGGTTGCCATTTTAATACCGGGAGTTGCCTGGCAAAGACCATATCCAACTTGATTTGAGCTTTCGGCACCCTCAAACTTTTCGTAGTATGAAGTGCCGCAGCCGTTTGTACCCTGCCAACGGATAGGGCACCATAGCGCATTCTCATTATTAATAATATATGCTGCATAATCTTGATCAGCGAAAGCGACGCCTGCGGCAGTCATAATTGCAGCGCGGTCAGCAGAATATTTAACCGTTAAGGCAACTTTTGTTCCAATAACTTCAACTTGCGTGACTGATTCTTCAACAGTTACTGAGGCAATCTCAGCTCGAGAGACTTCAACGCCATTTTCAACATGGATCTCGTATGTGACGGTTCGCTTACCATCTTTACCTGGCGTACGCACTTCTTTGTAGCTTGGATCACGATCAGCATCACGAACTTTCTCAGTACCAAAAGCGATTGCTTCGTCGACAGTCACCGTCTGCTTTCCTTCGCGCCATAGTCGAATCTGCAAACCAGCCGTAATCGGTGTATCTTCAGAAACAGAAAGACGATCGTTTTCACCAAGCGCAAGCTTCTTTTCTTTGAGCATCTCACCGACAGTGACACCCTGTGTTCGAATCTCGGCAGTTTTGCCGTATAGATCAAGAACGAGTGGCGTTGCGCGATCAATCGTTAAACGAAGCCCTGCACCATCAGCAACGATATCTTCTGATTGCTTCATTGTCGTAATGTCTTCAGTGAAGAGGTTAATGCCAACATCTTTAATGATTTGCTCTGCAGTTTGATAAGGGGTGACGACGCGTTGTTTTGTCGCACCATCAATCACCGTCACTGGACGGGCGCGATAAATATTCACTTTATATTCGCTAGCAACCAGTTCTTCATCAAGACTTGGCTCAACGGCGTCTTTAGCATCAAGAGTGACCTCAGCTTTTTCAAGTGCCTCTCGAAGTGTTGCGGCATTCGAAACAACAACTTGCTCCTCGCCACGGTCGTAGATGGTAATAAGTCGGCTATCGCCCGGCTCAACTGCAGCAGCGGGTCGAAGAAATAGTACAAAAAGACTCGCAGCTGCCAAGAGAAGTGCAGCTCCAATACCGATCGCCATAAATGTGGTGGACTGACGTAAACGTACTTTCATCAAAACTAATACACCCTTACCTGTGTCTGTTCCATTATATACCAAATGTAGCTGTCGCCAAAGCGCTACAGCTTTTCAAGACGAGCGTATTCAGCGTTCAATTTTTTTGTCTGCCCATTCAAGAAGGCAATGGTCACTGCCATACCGTCAATATCAATGATCTCACCATCGCCAAAGGTACTCGTGCGCACCCTATCGCCAATATCAAACCCAATTTCGTCGCTATAGAATGGCTCATCATTTCGAGCACCCATCATCTGGGGTTGCGCATTGGCAATCATCACCTGGTCGCCCATATCGGCCAAAAATTGAGAGGACGGATTGTAGCTTCGCTGCCCAAATTGCAAACGGCTATATGCATAGCTAATATGCAGCTCTTCGCGTGCACGGGTCATACCGACGTAGAAAAGCCGTCGCTCTTCTTCAAGGTCCTCAAGCCCTGCCTCAAACACACGAGAATGCGGCAAGATGCCTTCTTCAAGACCAACGATAAAGACGACAGGGAACTCAAGCCCCTTTGCTGCATGAAGTGTCATCAACGTCACCTTCTGATCACTCGATTGGCTATCGACACTCGACATCAAGGCGGCTTCTTCCAAGAAATCTTGGAGTGAAGCGAAGTGCTGCGCGTCAGAAATCAAAGCACCAAGGTTTTCTTCGCGATCTTCTGCTTGTGGCGTGCCGTCCTGAATAAATGCCTCGTAGCCAGTTTCTTTAATGACCGCTTTAATAATTTCAGCAGGGGCCGTTGTCTCAATCATTGGCAAGAGTGCTTGCAATCGAAGTCCAAGTGAAAGTAAAGCAGTGCGGGCTTTTCCGGAGATAACCGGCTTTTCATCAAGCGCGGTCATTGCAGTAATAAGATCGATACCCTCGCCTGATTGCCATGTTAAAAATTTTTCTAAGCTCACCGCACCAACGCCACGAGTTGGGACATTTGCAATACGGCTAAAACTCATGCGGTCGAATGGTTGGTAGAGAAGCTTTACGTACGCGAGGACGTCTTTGACTTCTTTACGGTCGTAGAATCGGACACCACCAACAAGCTGGTACGGAATTCGTTGTTGCAACAATGCGCGTTCAAGTGTGTAACTTTGGGCGTTTGTACGATACAACACAGCAAAGTCGCCATAATCTCGCGCGCCAATAGCCACCTGCGCCGAAACACGATCAACCACCACACGAGCTTCCTCAGCCTCATCATACGTACCCTGAACTTGCACTGGCGCTCCACCACCAGCCGCAGTCCACAGCTTCTTATCGGTTCGATTCTTGTTCTTTGAAATCACTTTATGCGCTGCATCAAGAATATTGCCGGTACTTCGATAGTTCTGCTCAAGTTTTACCACTTTTGCACCCACAAAATCTTTTTCAAAGTTAAGAATATTCGTAAAGTCAGCACCACGCCAACTATAAATCGACTGCCAGTCATCACCAACCACACAAATATTACGAGAATCATTCACAAGAAGTTTCACGAGCTGATACTGCACGACGTTTGTGTCTTGATACTCATCGATCAAAATGTGTTCAAAGTGTGTCCGCCATTTTTCACGGACGGCTTTATTATCACGAAGCAATCGAAGCGCTTCAAGCAGAAGGTCGTCAAAGTCGAGTGCCTTCGCCTCTTTGCGACGCTTTTCGTACGAGTGATACAACGAAGCGACAATCTTTTGATTCGGGTATGTTGCGGCTGCTTCAAATTCTTCCGGGCCTTGCATCGCGTTTTTCGCAGAAGAGATCATACTGCTGACCGCAGCGACCTTAATATCTTTATCGGTAATTGAATGTTGTTTCATCGCCTGTTTAATCAACCCACGACGATCATCTTCGTCATAAATCACAAAACGCGGTGAAATATCGATTGCAGCGCCGTCCATGCGAAGCAACCGTACGCAAATACCGTGGAATGTTCCCATCCATGGCATAAAATCACGAGTATTCGGCTGGCGAATAAGGTGCGAGAGTCGTTCACGCATTTCTTTTGCTGCTTTATTGGTAAATGTTACCGCAAGAATACGATTCGGGAAAATCCCTTCATTCGCCACAAGATGCGCGATACGGTGCGTCAAAGTTTTCGTCTTTCCACTTCCCGCACCAGCCAAAATCAAGAGCGGCCCAGTTGTTGTCTGGGCAGCTTCTGCCTGTGATTCGTTTAAGCCCTCAAGAAGATCCATGTCCTCTTAGTATACCCGAGAATGAAGGGTGAACCTAGGCTTAAAGCATAGGAAGAACGAAAAAGTATACTGCAGCACCGGCGCCAGCGCCGAAGATAACAAGCAAGAAGATCCAGAGAACAATCCAGAGACCAGATTTCTTTTTTACAGGATGCGCGAGTGGCTGGTGATACGATTCAGTGTCATAGATTGCACCTGGTGCGTCTGCAGTTGAAGGCTTGTCAGCATACTGTTGTTGAATGGAAACTGGGCCACTAAAAGTTTCTTCGGTAACTTCTTCAGGCTTGAGATCTGGTTCAGATTCTGCGATCGCTTCAAACTGAGCAACGGCTTCAACGGTTGGCGCAGTGTTGAGCTCTTCAATCGATTCAGTATCACTTGAAAGTGCCTCAATACGTTCGATAGGCTCAGGAGCTTCGAGAAGGAGTTCGTCGGGCTCTTCAAATAGGAGTCGCGCTTCTTCATGAATTGAACCGTCGCCGCCAAGTGGACGCTTCTCAACCTTTGCACCAGGTAAGAACGGTGAGTCTTGCGGCGCTAGTTCCTCGTCGAGGTCAACAAGTGATTCAATGCTTTGCGACTCTTCGGCTTGCCCATGAGCAAAATCAATAGGGTCTGGCCACGAATGAGTCTCTTTCGCCTCTGTTTCAACCGGAGTCTCAATCACAGGTGCTGGCGCAACCTCAACTGGTCGAGCAAGCGGAGAACGTTCAGCCGAAGCGGGTCGCATGTCAGAAGACGCATGCACCATATCCATAAATCTGCCAGAATTACGGCGCGTGACTGGCGCAAATGTTGGCTTAAGTTCAGGGGTTGCAGGAGCAGAAGGCACCTCAACAGCAGGCTCTGCAGAAACAGGAGCTGGTGTGTCAACGACAGGTTCAGGCACAATATTAGGCTCAGCGTTAGCTGGCTTGTGCACTGAGTTCACCGCTCGGTCTAGTTCATCAAAGTCAATATCTTGCATATCCCCACCCTATCCTTTTTTGTTCTTGCTGACGCTAAATGCTTTTTCAACAATACTACCAAATGCTTTTGCATCGAGACTTGCACCACCGATGAGAAGCCCGTCGACACCTGGAATCACCAAGTAATCTAACGCGCTGTCTGCCGTCACACTTCCGCCATACAATACTCGCACCGATTCAGCCGCCTTAGCGCCGTACAGGTGTTTCAATTGGTAACGAATTGCGTTCACTGCCTCGATAACATCGTGAGGCACTGCGCTCACACCGGTGCCGATTGCCCAGACTGGCTCGTAGGCAATCACTACTCGTTCAAGTTCTTCACCTGTAATGTTCGCGAGGCCACCAACGAGCTGATCGTGAATAATGTCTTTTGTCTCGCCGATGGCGCGTTCATGAGCTGTTTCACCCACACAAAGAATTGGTTGAATGCCATTGCGGATTGCCGCTTGCACCTTTGCACGAGTATCTTTGTCGTTCTCGTGAAAAACGTGACGTCGCTCAGAGTGCCCAACGAGTCCGTAAGAAACGATCCCTTTTAATTGAGTTGCTGATACTTCACCAGTAAACGCACCACTGTCGCGCCAGTAGAAATTTTGTACGGCAAGTTTAAATTGACGGTGGTTCACCTGAAGACTCAAAGTTTGAAGCGCAAGCGTTGTTGGCGCTAAAACAACTTCAACATCTCGGTGAGTTTTAATTTGCTCAGAAAGCGAATGAAGATACAAACTCGCCTCGTGTACTCCGAGGTTCATTTTCCAGTTACCGATAATTAGTTTTTTATCCCGTGCCACCATTAGATACCAGTTAAGCTTATTACCATTAGTGTAGCTTATCGCGCCGCGTCTAGCAATCGTTCAACCCCAGGAAGTTTCTTCCCAGACATCAAATCGAGTGAGGCGCCACCGCCTGTTGAAACGTGCGTAAAGCTTTCGCCAGATTGACCATCCCATTTGAGGACAAAATCAGCCGTATCGCCACCGCCAATAACAGAGACGACGCGAGCGTGCGACGCGAGTGCAAGCGCGAGCCGAGCTGAGCCATGTGAGAAAGCAGCGAGTTCAGCATAGCCCATTGTGCCATTCCAAACGACCGTCTTTGCAAGCTCAACGGTGCGAACCATTCGTTCAATCGATTCGTCGCCGATGTCGAGAGCAATGTCGTCTGGAGCAATCTCACCAAGCGTCACGACCCGGCGGCGACTTTTTGGTGTAATCACTCGAGCAACCGCAACATCGATTGGAAGGATAATAAAGTTATCAATACTTGTTTTGATTTTGTCGTTGGCTGCCTGATAAATCTTATCGAGTACCTTTTCTTGACCCTTTTCCCATTTACTCGCGCCCATGCGGTGACCCTTGTATTCAAGGAAAGTATTCGCCATTGCGCCACCAATAATAATTTTGTCTGAAATATGCACAAATCGTTCAACAACTTTGATCTTGTCGCTGATTTTTGCGCCACCCATAACCGCAACGAGCGGTCGACGAGGCTTCTCCATCACACCAGTAATAGTTTTGTATTCTTTTTCGAGCAATAGCCCCGCAACGCCAGGAATGTAGTTCGTAATTGCATCAGTGCTGGCGTGTGCACGATGAACAACACCAAAGCCATCTTGCACAAAATAACGAGCGCCCGTTGCCTGAGCAATCTTTCGAGCAAACACCTTACTATTCTTCTCTTCTTCAGGGTAGTAACGAAGATTTTCAAGAAGAATCACTGAGCCGAGTGGTGCTTTCTTTACTGTTTGCAAGACCTTATCACCAATACAGTCATCAACAAAGATAACTGGTTTGCCAAGAAGCTCAGCAAGGTGCACGGCAATCGGCGCAAGACTCGTTGAAGCGTCACCTTTTCCTTCAGGGCGACCAAGGTGACTCATGACAACTACTTTTGCGTTTCGCTTAAGAAGGTATTCGAGCGTCGGAAGGCTGGCGCGGATACGAAGATCGTCACTAATCTCCCCTTTTTCATTCAGAGGAACATTATAATCAGCGCGCACCAAAACAGTCGCATGCTCTACAGAAATATCACGAATCGTACGCTTAAAGAAGCTCATACCCCACCCTTTTTTAACTTACTGTTATTGTAGCACGCGAACTTTAATTGTGTCTGTAGTTCCGATAATACCTGGCTGTTGTCCGCTCACGATAATTACCTTTGGTGTTTCAGTATCGAAGTAGTTTTCCGCCTGAAGTTCTGATGCAAGATCAAATCCAGCTTCTTCGCCGTCTGGACGAACATAACAACGGTTTGCGTAGCTCAATGCAAGTTGTTGTGCTGTACGAGTTTCGCTCGTGACGCTAATGATAGGCATATTTGGGCGGTGTGCAGCGATATTTGCTGCAGTCGCACCAGATTTTGTTTCAGCGATAATCGCAGAAACACCAAGTTGGTCAGCAAGAGAAACGGCAGCGGTGCTAATTGCATCAAGCTGAAGGTTCTTTGCAACAACTTCATCATGAATAGCAGCCACGGGTGCGTGGTCTTGTGTGTAAAGAATAACGCGCTTCATAGCTGCAACGGTTTCAAGTGGGTATGAACCGTTTGCTGTTTCATCAGAAAGCATGACGGTGTCAGCACCCTGAATAACTGCATTTGCAACGTCGCTTACTTCAGCACGTGATGGCTCTGGGCTATCAACCATACTTGCCATCATTTGTGTTGCAACAATGCTCAACTTACCGTGCTTGCGGCAAAGCGCAATCAAACGTCGCTGCACGATAGGAACGATTTCAGCACCAGCTTCAACCGCGAGGTCTCCACGGGCAACCATAATACCATCGGTTGCTTTAACGATTGCTTCAAGAACGTCATCTTTGATTGCTGCTTTTGTTTCGATTTTCGCAATAATTTGTGCTTCAGAACCACCAGCTGTCAAGATTTGACGAAGGTTGTGGATGTCATCAGGACTTTGTACAAAGCTCAATGCTACGTAGTCGATGTCTTGAGTAAGACCGTATTCGATGTCCTTAAGGTCTTTTGGTGTCAAAATGTCACCGCCAAAGTCTGTGTCAGGAAGGTTAATACCCTTCTTGCTCATCAACGTACCCGGGTTTTCAACACGAAGCTTGATTGCAGTTTCAGAAGTAATTTCAACGACTGTTGTGCGGATCTTACCGTCGAAAATGTAGATTGGCTCACCAACTTTTACTTTTTCAGCAAGGTTGTACTGAACTGGGAATGTGAATCCGTTGTGCTCAGCGGCGTAATCAAGAATAATTTCGTCACCCTTTGCAACTGAAGTATTTTCAGTCAACATACCAAGACGAATCTTTGGACCCTGAAGGTCTTGCAAGATAGCGACAGCTTTACCAGTCTTCTTGCTCGCGTCACGAATCCAACGAATCTGTTCTGTTCGTTCGTCGTAGTCACCGTGGCTAAAGTTAAGACGGAGACCGTTTACCCCTGCAACGAGGAGTTCTTCGATAAGTTCTGGGGTGTTTGTTGCTGGTCCAACTGTTGCAAGAATTTTTGTTCGTTTGAAAATAATAGGCATAGAGATAGCTCCTTTAATTTTTAACTTTTTGGCGAATTCTTCTGGTGATCTCACGGAGAATCGAACTCCGATTGCCAGGATGAAAACCTGGTGTCCTAACCGTTAGACGATGAGACCATCACAAGAACGCACCAAAAAGACGTCTTTTACCTGAAATAGTGTAGCAAAAAATCCTTCTCTTGGCTAGAGGGGAGATATTTCCAGCAGAGGGGGCGCAAAAACGCACAACCCCTCTGCTGAAATGACGCATCATGCGCCGACAGGAACCCGGAGCGCCTTAGCTACCTTGGCGGAAGGCTTGAAGACACTTCGACCGCCGACAAGTCGCTCGTTAACGACTTCGTCTTCAATCAATCGACGAACAACAAACCCGACCTTCGTCTGTCGATCATTTTCTTTGAGAAGAATTTGATCAACGGACTCAATCCGCTCAAGCGCACTCACCAGCGCCAACTCGCCCGACAGAACAATCTGGTTATGCGGAAGTGAGTACAAGTGCATCACTATCGCTTCCTCGAGCTGTCGCGGCAACTCGCCCGCAGCTCTTTCAAAAGGTAATTCCATACTAAATCCATCCACTAGAGAAAGGCTCACTGCCATAATTAGTTATATAGTAAAAATAAATTCTAAACAAATAAAAAACACTCTCGAAAGAGTGTTAGAGGCTCCTACTGGAGCTCACTCGCTGTACAACGAGGAGCTCCAGTAGGAGTTGGACGATAACTGCTTCAGGCAAGCAGCACGCCCGGGAGACCGACTTCACACCAGACCGTTGCCGGTCTGCCGAAGGAGGAGTTTGTCGCTAGGGCAACAAACCCTCTCACTCGAACGACCTTTCCCTAGGTCGTCACAAGTGACGGTTGATTCATGAACTGGCCTACCAGCAGCTCGAGGATAACCTTACGGTCAACCCCAGCTTCCAGCGCTAGCCGATCAAGTGGTTGCTTTACAACCGGCTTGAACATGTCGTACTGCAGAAGGTTCTTGACGACACAGTCGACAGGGTCGTCATAGCGACGACCTCGTTCTGTCGACTGAAGCGTCTCAAACTCCTCAAGGAGCTTGGTGACATCTTCCTGATTGAGCGTGTCGAGCTCGATGACCTTTGTCGCCATCATGCTGCTACCTCAACCTTCTTCTGGCCGGCCTGCACGCCGTCCGAGAGGGCAACTTTTGGTGCCTTCTGCCGTTTCCGGCTTCGTTCAGCGTTGACACGGACCGCAAAGCCCGGGTCTTCGCATCTGATCTCCCAGATGACGACAGCTGCCGACACCTCTCGTTCATACATGAAGTACACCATCAGGTCCTGCACGGCCTGAAGACCATCTTCACTCAGGTATCCATCCTCCAAGCGAGGAAAGTCCTTCTGAACGCGTTCAAGCACTCGATACTGCGTTTGCTGGGTGAGGCCGCCGTCGGCAACCATATCCCTGCAAATCTTCTCGAGCCCCTCCGTCAACATTTCGTTGGCGGGACGGGGAATACCGTTGTTATCGGACACATTTCTCCTGAATTGTTCATATACTATCAGCACTTCAAACTCTGGCCTGCACCAGAGCGTCGACGGGATATCGACACCTGCACTAATGTTCGCAAATATACTCCCGTTGACAAACAATGTCAAATATTTTGTAAATTAGTATGAAACAGAGATACCATACCGCTACATGTAGTGGTGTTTTGCTTATTCTTCCCACTTTACCCCTAAAGCCTTATTTTCTTCCGCTGATAAAGCTTGTGCTAATGTTTATATTATTGCATAAAGCATTGACTTTTTAGACCTTTTGTGGTAAATTAGTAACATCATTCACGGACGAGGTGTGGAGCCTTATCAGGTGGAGGAGGTCGTTAACAAGTCAGATCATTACAGTGCATGTCTTGCACTGTAGAAAAGTAGATATACACCGTTCTCCCCTTCGGAAGCAGCGCGCCAGTGCATTGATTTAATTCAGTACATTGACTCGCTGCTCCCGAACCCCAGGGACAGCTGCGGAAACGCATTTTAATTAATGCGCTGACGCGCAATCCCACGGGGATAAAGGAGAATAAATATGTCTGAACGAACCACTCGAATTATCGGGTTCATCCTTACCGTTGCTACAGCCGTAGCAGTCGGGTACATCGTCGCATGGAACGGACCGCTTATCGGTTCATTCTTTGCCGAGCTGCCGAACGTCTTCTTGATGCTGTTCGTCGTCGTCGCGATTCTTGCGATCGTTGTGTCGTTCTTGCGGCCAGCCAAAACAAAGAAAGGTCAAGCATTTCGCATGATCGTTCTCGTTGTTGGGCTGCTCGTTTTTGCGTACAACATCGATGCAATTCGACCGATTATCGACGGCACGCCCTGGCTCTTGCTTTTGGCAATAGCCATCGGAATCGGTTTGATTGTGGTGCTTTTTGCACTCACCATCAACGGCCGACTCCGAGCAACCAAGAAAACGGTTGTCGAATCCACTCCTTCGTGACCACCGTGGCACGAAGCACCGAGCGCACAAGGAGGAAACTAATGCGCGTTTTGAAAACAACGGGTGTCCTTGTGATGCTCGCCCTCCTCGGAGGGACGTTGACTGCATGTGCAGTCAATCCGCAGTCTGCAGCTAATTGGTCAACAATTGACTGCAGCGATGTCTCGGCTCAGGCCAAGACAGCCAAGACCGAACTGAAGACAGCGCAAGCTGCTCAGAAGGACGGAAAGGGCACTCCAGCAGAAGTTCAGGCTGCGGCAGATATTACATCTGCCAAATCCGCCATCGCCCAGCTGAATGCTCGCGCAAGCGAGTGTGAAGACACAGAGGAAGAGGATGCAACTCCCGCGTCGGAAACGGCAAAGGAATGCTCCGCTACCTGGAAGATGGTTCCGGCTGATCACACCGACAACCGTTGGTTCTTCGATGGAGTTGCTGAAATTAAAACAGCAGCAACTCCTAAGCAGGCCGCCAACGCCGCTCGTGTATGGCTCGACAGAGTGAAAACCGATGAAGGACTGCTTGCAGGTGCCGCTAAGGTTATCCTGCAGAGGGAAGTCGACAAGACAACCCTCATCGCAGCCGATGGCTGTACTACCGAAGCGGCAGTTGATCTCTATGCGGAGATCGCAATGACCGTGGCAAGTGCACAGTCCATCGTTCCCGAATCAGCTCCGGCTGACGGTTGGAACTCTGGCGTCAACAATGACAACGTCATTGGCGACACTGGATCAGGCATTAGTGGTGACCGCACGGCCATCAAGATTGTCCTGCCTGATGGACGAGTGATTTGGGTACTAGCTCGCTGTGGAAACATAGCGACACCCAGAACGCCACCGCTTCCGCCTGGTCAAACAGACGAAAAGCGGCCTCAGGATGATCCTGGTCCTCGCGGCAACGCGCCTGATGGTAGTGGTCAGAATGAAAATTCTGGTCCCGATGTATATATACCTCGGGAGGAAATGGAAGATCCGCCGGATACTCCTCGTGTGAATCCGGAACCACCCCCTCCCACGCCGCCGACACCGCCGACGGTCACGCCAGAGAATCCCACGCCGCCAGACCCGGTACCCACCGAGGATCCAGCACCCCCGCCGCCACCTGAGGTAGAGGCACCAGTAGTACCGGAAACTGGGTGTATTCCCATTACCGGTGTGGTGACCTGCCCCTAAGGCGCTAAAAGGGCGGACGCACCTCATCGCAAGATGAACGTGCGTCCGCCTTGCGTGGTCGTATTATCTACTTTTTTTCACCCGAGGAGTTATATTCCTGTTTGAACATCTTATGTTCGCAGTTGAGTGTAACTCCTCGAGAGTCCACTTATGGACTCAGACGTGCACATTGTAATGATCTGATTTGTTTCCCATTAACAACTTGGCAACAATGTTTCCTCTATAACTTTTATTTAATAACTTTGATTCTATCTGCGAGACGAATCAAGAAACGGAGAACTATAATGAGTAAGATTTCTTCCCTCATCCGACGAGCTCCTCGACGCTTTAGCGCTGTTGTAGCGATGATTGCCGCGGCAGTTATTGTTCCTGCAGCTGTTTTTGCCTGGGGACCAAACCGTCCAACTTTTACCGTTGAAAAGCCTGCATCATATGTAACTTTCAACTCAATCACTAACAACCCTAACATCGGTGACGAGCGTAACTTCGTGGGTATCCGCGAAGTTGGTTCAAGCAATGTTTGGCACGACGACATGACTGTACAAAAAGGCAAAGAATACTTTGTTCGTATGTACGTTCACAATAACGCCGCTCAGAACCTTAACTTGGTTGCTGAAAACGTAACTGCTAAGTTCAACCTACCAACAACGACTGCAAAGTCAATTCAGGTAAACGGATTCCTTAGCGCAAGCAACGCGAGCCCTGCAGAAGTATACGACCACGCAACATTCAAGAGCGCGGAAAACTTCAACCTTTCTTACATCAAGAACAGCCTTAAGTACGAAAACAACGTTTTCGGTGCAGCTGGTACCGCCCTTCCTGAAAGTATTTTCACAAGTGCTGGTGCAAAGCTTGGTTACAACAAGCTTGATGGTAAGATCCCTGGTTGTTTCGAATTTGCTGGCTACGTTACCTTCAAGGTAAAGCCACAGTTTGCACAGACAACTAACTTCACCCTCGACAAGAAAGTCTCTAAAAAGGGCGAAAACAAGTGGGTTGATACTTACAAAGCACAACCTGGTGAAGAGGTAGATTTCCTCCTTGCCTACAAGAACACTGGCGAAGTTCCACACAAGGATGTCACATTCCGTGACACACTTCCTGCTGGTCTTAGCTACGTTCCTGGAACAAATACTTGGAGCAACGCTTCAACTCAGAACAACAAGGTAACAACAAGTAACCTTACAAACGGTACCGGTGTTAACGTCGGGGCATACGCACCTGGTGCAAATGCGTTTACCGTCTTCACTGCGAAGGTTGCTGATTATGCAGCCCTCAAGTGTGGAACAAATACTCTCCTAAACAAGGGTAAAGTAAACACCGGCGGATACGCAGTTGAAGATACTGCGACAGTAACTGTTGATAAAACATGTGAACCGCCAAAACCACTTTTCAAATACACCTGTGACAACCTTACAGTTCAACGTATTGAGCGAACAAAGTTCAAATTCACAACTGCTGTGACAACACAGAACGCAACATTCAAAAGCGTTACTTACATCATTCGTGATGCAAGCGGCAAAGAAGTAGAACGTAAGACAGCTCGGACATTCGAAAAGACACTTGATTACACACAGACAACTGCTGGCAAGTATACTGTTGAAGCTGTTACTTCATTCTTAGTAAATGGACAGACTAAAACTGTGACAAGCGCGCAGTGTAAGGCACCTTTCGAGGTTACTAAACAACCTGTAACTCCTGCTTATACCTGTGACAACCTCACAGTTAAGCGTATTGAACGAACAAAGTTCCAATTCACTACTAACTATTCTGTCGATAACGCAACATTCAAAAACGTTGTATACGTCATCCGTGACGCACAAGGTAAAGAAATCGAGCGTAAGACAAGTACAGCAAAGACACTTGATTACACACAGACAACTGTCGGTAATTACTCTGTCGAAGCTATCGTTACCGTTACAGTGAACGGGCAAGACAAAACTGTCACCAGTGCAAAGTGTAAGCAGGCATTTGAAGTTCCTGCAGCACCTGAGTACTGCCCAATCCCTGGTAAAGAACACCTTCCAAAAGACAGCCCAGATTGTAAAGAAACTCCAGTAGAGCCACCTGTGACTCCACCAGAGCTTCCACACACTGGTGCCGGTGATAACATTGTTGCCATCCTAGGCCTCGGTGCATTGATTGCAAGCACAACATACTATGTTGCAAGCCGTCGCGCACTTGGTCTTTAGAGTCTGACCGCTCAACACCTTTACGGTTGCTGAAGTGATTCAGACCCACCACCTACCCCGCCCTTTTCGGCGGGGTTTTTGGTATACTAGATATATTATGGCAAACAAGCAAAAGAAGAAGCGCAATAAAACATACCGTGGTGTCGATGCCGCGCTTCAAAAACCAGTCGTCACAAAGATCTCAGCAGCAAATCGAAATAAGCTCCAGCAATGGTGGTTTGATCACAAACGAATCGCCAAACCAGTTGGTATCGCGGTTATTGTCGTAGCCCTTATCGCATGGCTCGTGTACGAACTTATTCGTATTGCCTCAGGCTTGTAAATTTCAATTCGTTGACCCTATTTCTTAATAGGAATTGAGAATCCGAACACGCTCCCCTTACCTTCTTTTGAAGAGAAGATCACTTCGCCGTCGTGCGCATCAATCACCTTCTTTGCGAGGTAAAGCCCAACACCCGTTCCATCGGGGCGTTGTCGCCTAGCATTTTCAGCACGGAAGAATTTCGAGAATAGCTTGGCTTGCTCCTCTTTCGGAACACCAATACCGGTATCTTTTACTGTGAACTCAATTGCATGAGCCTTTTTCTTCAACTGAATCGTAATTGCGCCCCCATCAGATTTTGAATAGTACATCGCGTTGTCCATAAAGTTCATCACCACTTGTTGAATTTTATTTTCATCGAGCTGAAGGAGCGGAATATTCTTTGGCTGCTTATATTCAAACGTCAGCCCACGGCTTTGTGCTGTATAGGCTAAACTATCAACCTCTTGCTGGATCAATTTCGCGATATTAACTTCATGCTTCTCGATGATAAACTTCCCCGTCTGCAAACGAGAAACACTCAGGAAGTCGCCAATCAAACGCACCATACGCTCGCTACTCATAAACGCCTCACCAAGTAAGTGCTTCTGCTGCGGCGTCACCTTACCGACATCACCTTCGATAATCATGCTGATATACCCCTTGATGCTCGTGAGTGGCGTGCGGAGCTGATGGCTCGCCATGCTGATGAATTCATCTTTGGCTTCATCAAGCTTTCGCAGCTGGGTATTACTCATGCGGAGTTCTTTCGTTGCCACTGCGATGCGATGCTCAAGATTTTCGTTAATATCTCTCACCTCCTGGACAGACAGAGCGTTTTGAATCGCAATGCCCAACTCGTCGGCCACTGTTTCGAGGAGTCGGGTATCACGACGAGTGTAAACACCTTGACGGTGCTCGCCCAGAACAAAATACCCAATCACCACGCCACTTCGACGAAGCGGCAAAATAACAGCAATCCTATGGCTCACCATCAATCGTCGGATCGGCGATGTTTCTTCTAGCTCAACAATTGATATCATGCCTTTTTCGCCAATGACACGATCAAATTCGCGAGCTTCTTTAAGAGCCAACTTGCGGTGACGGTTTGTGCCAGCGTGCAGTCCAACATCTTCGCCGCGGTAAATGTAGAAGAATGCCTGTTCGGCTTTTAATGCGTCGGCAATATATGTCGCCGTGCTTCGCATCAGGTTTTCAAGGTCATTAGTCGCAGTCAACTTACGATTTAGCTGTGAGAAAAATGTCTCGCTATCAAAATAGTCTCTGTAGAATATTCGATTGGTAATGCGGTCAAATAAGTGGCGGATTGGTTGAAACAAAAAGGCAAGCAGCAACGCAAGTGCGACGTTCACTACACTCTCAAGCGAGTTAACCCCATAGCCTTGAATCCATTGAGAAAGAAGTAGCGCAAGAATTGCGTACACACCAGCTAGCGTCGCCAGTGACAAAATATATACAGTCGTTCGAACTGCATAGAATCGCACGTCAAGAAGACGACCCTTTGCGATGCTTAACGCAAGACCGATGGCGAAGATGTCGATAATCAGAATACCCCATGCGATGTAGGTTTGACCGCCAATAAGTAGCGGCACGACTGCATTAATAATGACACCAAAACTACTTGCGATGATAACCGTCGTCAACACCACATTGATCGCATATCGTTCAAGTGAGCGGCGTACGCTTCTCGCCCGTCGAACAATAATCTCTGCAACAAGCAAAAGAAGTGAACCAATTAACCCACCGAGATAAATATAATAGCCCGTATCCCGCACCAGCTCGAGCCCGTGAGATGTTTTTTCAACAGAGGTAAAAATACTCATCATAATAATTGGGATGAACTGCACTGCAATTGTTATAAGAATGGGGATCGTCAACCGAGACCAATCGCTCGTCTGTGTTTGTGTTTGGTGAAGCGCTCGAATAAATGCAAAACAACTCAAAATAGCCATTGTTGGCCACAAGAATACCAATGTATTCCAAAGAATCAAATCATTGATTGTTCGGTCGGCAACAAAAATCGTCAGCTGCCAAAGCACGAGGCTTAAGATAGTAGAGACGAGTGTTAATCGAAGGCGAAAGCGGACCGTACGAGAGAGCATGATGATAATAATCATGATCGCCGCCACTAAGATCGACAAAAATAAAAGCACGTACTCATAAAGCATGTGCTTAGTATATACCGAGAGGCAAGCTAATTCCTATACTGCAGAGATGTCAGTTGAGAGGAGGCCGTTTCTGATTTTTCGGTCCTTCTTGGACTTAGCGATCTCTCCCACGACTGCACCACCAATAAGCGTCCCGGCAATAGCGTTGACGTAAGGTGGGTAATCCTCTCCAGTCAGCCAAACGTAGCCATATGGAGCAATCAGACTCCCTACCGCAAGTGCAGCTCCGCCCATTCGAGTCGCAACACGCTTACCGGTAAGATATTTCTCCATGCCGAGCACCTGGGTTAATGCAGTCCCGACATCGATACCGGCAAAAACAAATGGATTGCCTTCGAATTCAGGGATCATCGCAACAGGAATAGCACGGCCAGTGGAATAAAGAATAATTCCGGTGTAACCGAGAGCTTTTTTATGCTTCACTGCCCGAGCTAAGAGATTACCCTTCTTTGTCTCAATATCGTTATCGTGAAGCAATTTTATAAGGTGAGAAGGAAGGTGTCTTTCGCTCACGCCGCCAAGAGTGTGTGCAATATCTGCCCGATTCATATCAGCATACCGACCACCTTTTTGTGTCAAAATCGACTCAACAACAGCCTGCGGGTTGAGTGCGACAGGGATGGTCGCTGGACCCATGTATGACTGCTCTTCACCAATCTGAGTAATAGCTTCTTTTCCTAAAATGAGTGCGAGTGATTTTTGTAGCCTCGTATCGACGTTCATCGTCCAGAGCGAGTGCCCTTGATCAAGCGAACGACGAAGCCCGGTTGCATACACTTGTCGAGTTGCGTCAAATACATCGGTCGTCGATGTCGTCTCGCTCAAGGCAATAGAAGCCAGGCCTGAAATTTCTACTGCCTGACGAGGCTTAATATCAGACAAACGTGAGACTTTGGCTATTCGCCTTACTTCGTCAGGATCAACCTCGAAATGCTTCGGTGTTGGAAGAGAAAGAAGACCTTCTTTTTTAGTCGCATGAATCATACGAATGGTCGTCTCTTTACTCCCTAATTGAACAACAACTGGCTCAGATCGGTCGGTATATTCGTCAATAAACAAACCGTTTTCATCAAGATCATCAGCGCCAATAAATCCTTCTCTCAAGTAAACCTCAGTATGTACTTTCTGGGCTTCGTTCATAAGTGCAGGATCAACGGGTCGTTCTAAAGGGGTCACTAAACAATAATATACTAATTCCAGTATTGTGCAAGTGTGCTATACTAAGCACAATCATGACAAAAATAGCCATCATTGAAGACGACGCAGTTATTAGCCAAATGTACCGCATGAAATTCGAAGCGGATGGCTTCGACGTGCAACTCGCCGATAACGGAAAGCGCGGCGTTGCGTTGGTTGAACACTTTCAACCCGACATCATTCTTATGGATCTCCAGATGCCTGAAATGGGCGGAGCTGAAGCACTTGAACTCATTCGTAAATCTGAGTTAAATAAAGAGACACCGGTTATCATCCTCACAAATCTTGGTGAAGAAGAAGCCCCGAAGATTATTCGCAAACTTGGCATTCACAGTTACATCGTCAAAGCAGAACTGACTCCCCGACAAGTTGTCCAGCGAGTCAAAGAAGCCCTCGGCGAATAGCCTTCGCCTCCTCTCCTAAAATAGCTCAGCGCTAAAGCTGAGCTGCTTTTTTCTCGTCAGCAATGCGCTGCGCAGCAAGAATCACTGCGTCAAAGAGCGCGGCAATAGTCAATGGGCCAACGCCACCTCGTGCCGGAGTGAAAACAATATCATCACGTTCGCGAACAGTCGGGTCAAGATCGCCAGCAATTCCCGCTGAAGTCGTTGCCGTCCCCGCATCAACAATCACCGCACCTGGCGAGATCATATCGGTCGTAATAAGCCCAGGAACACCGGTTGCCGAAACAATAAGCTGTGCTTTACGAAGCTCAGCACCAAGATTTACCGTCGTCTCGTCATACGTTGTCACGTTATATTGAGCCGTTCGCCATAAAGCAGCCAATGGCGCACCGACAAGTCGCCCTTCGCCAACAATCGCAATCACTGAGTTCTTTGTATCAACGTTGTACCCAGCAAGTAACCAGTCAATTGCCGTTGCGGTCGCAGAAATAAACGTCCCCTCGCCCGTTAAACCATCGACATCTTTTTCAGGGGCAATATGGCTTAATACTTCATCGGTCTCGGCAGGAGATTCGAGTGGAAGCTGCACCACAATACCATGAACAGTCTCGTCGGCATTTAAGCCATCAATAAGAGAGATGGCTTCGGCTTGCGCCACTCGTAGGACATCAACGTCAACAAGAACATCATTGCCATACGCTTGTTTCAAACGAACATACATAGAGATGACCGGGTCATCGGTTGTTTGGACGATCACAACTTTAGGAAGCACCTTCCACGCTTGTCGAAGCGCACGCACTTGGCGAATTTGTCGTTCTTTTATATAGTCTGCGAGCTCTGCGCCATTAAGTCTTTTCATCCCCTTTAGCGTATCAAATGATGTGCTACAATGAAACCATCATGACATATATAACACAATTTGCTCAGTACACAACGACCACAACAACCACTTTAACGAGCGAACAAGCTGCGGTACTTGGACTAGGATTTGTAGCCTTCCTCTTCTTTACGCTTATCTTCACCGCCGTGCTTTACGTTATTAACGCAATCCTTCTTGGACGGATCTTCAAAAAAGCCGGCGAACCAGCATGGATCGCATGGGTTCCTTTCTACAACAGCTGGAAAATGCTTGAAATTGGTAACCAACAAGGATTCTGGGCTGTTCTTGCCATTATCCCTATCGTTAACTTCGTTTCAGCGGTCTTCCTTTACATCGCTATGTACAATATTGGTCTGAAGCTTGGAAAGAGCGGTGCATTTGTTGTCCTCGGTATCTTCCTTCCTCTTGTCTGGATTATCTGGCTTGCTGTCGACAGTTCAACCTGGAACGAATCAGCTGCTCCGAGTGCAGTTAACCCAACAGATCCAACTCAAACACCTCCAACACCTCCGATTGCCCCAACAGCAGCCTAGGCTGTACGAGACTAAAAAGAAAAATGCCTTCGCAATGAAGGCATTTTTCTTTGGAGGGTCAGGTGGGACTTGAACCCACGACATTCTGCTTAAGAGGCAGACGCTCTAACCAGCTGAGCTACTGACCCGTACGAAATACGATTATAGCACATGACCTCTGTTGCGACAAGGTCTTTTGTATGGTATTATATAAAAGTATTATTAACAATTCGTATATCCAGAGTGCGGCGAGAGAACTAGCTCGATGACCCGCCGGCAACCACCTGTTGAAATCTCTTTTTGACAGATACGGTGCCCCTTCTAGCCTTCGCGGAAAGATACCAAATTGAGCACCACTCCTTTTTCTTTTTGCGTCGGCGAAAAGATATACAAAAGGAGTATTTTTTATGTCAAATTATCGAACCGCCGAATCAGTCTCACCTGGTCACCCAGATAAAATCTGTGATCAAATATCAGACGCAATCCTGGATGCGCACCTCGCCCAAGACCCGCGCGCCCGTGTGGCAATTGATGTTGCTGGTGGACACGGTGTTGTTTTCGTGACTGGTGAGGTTACCTCAAAAGCAAAAGGTGTCGATATTGCTGCGATTGTGACTCGACTTGCAGGAAGCGTGAAACTCGTCGAGCATATCGCCACTCAAAGCCCTGAAATCGCAAACGGCGTTGATACTGGTGGTGCTGGTGACCAAGGAATCATGGTTGGCTACGCCACAAACGAAACACCGGAGCTTCTTCCGCTCGAAACAGTACTTGCTCGCAAGCTCAATCAATACCTCTATAAGAAATGGCCATTTGATGGCAAAACCCAGGTAACACTGCAGAACGGCAAAATTATCAGTATTGTTGCAAGTTTCCAAAACGCTGCACAAAAGGATTTGCTCGCCCGAGTGAAACATTGGCTCCGTCAAGAGTCACTCGCCACCTACACCGACGTTGAATTTCACATTAACCCTGCGGGCGATTGGAATATTGGCGGATTTGATGCCGATGCCGGCCTTACCGGTCGAAAGTTAGTCATCGATAACTACGGGCCACGAATTCCCGTTGGCGGCGGTGCGTTTAGCGGCAAAGACCCAAGCAAGGTCGATCGCTCAGCCGCA